>Ga0307406_10000021_pt1 | contig 98265 bp, 97 predicted proteins | sample 322Cmetagenome_3_FD_203706 | JGI IMG/M metagenome (GOLD analysis project Ga0307406, IMG submission 203706) | Maize rhizosphere microbial communities from greenhouse at UC Davis, California, United States - 322HYB-C-2 | ecosystem: Host-associated > Plants > Roots > Rhizosphere > Soil | place...
TTCTGGCGCTCGGATCGCCGCTCGGCGATGATCTCGTCAACGATCCGGCGGACCTCGCCCAGCTCGTGGGTGAGCCGCCTGTTGTGCGGGCTCGGAAACCACTGTGGCGTTGGATGCGGACTCACGGCGCGTCGCAACAGCTCGTCGTTGACGATGCTGAAACGGGTGAGCTGGGGGATGGCGCGAGCCACGTCGGTTCCAAACAGGATGCGCCCGATCACCCGCGAGGTGACATCGACCATCTCCGGGTAAAGATCGACGCAGCGGCCCTCTGTGGCCACGACCTGCCAGCGTTCCACGAGGCGTTTTGCCTCTTCGATCATGATGTAGATGTAATCGCCGGCGATGCGGCGCCGTGTGAAGATTGGCGCGAGGAATCGCCGTTGTCGGTGCCAGCTTTCGTCCTCGCTGGTGAGCATGTTGTCGCCTAGCGTCTGGCGCAATTCGCGATATCCGGGCCCATTTTTGCGAAAGCGGTCCGGCTGACTGAGGATCTCCGCGGCCAGCTCTGGTGACGACACGCTGTAGACGATGACGCGCCACCTTGGCGGGCCAGCGCTAATGCGAGCGAGCGGGCCGATTTCGCGAGCCGCCCGTGAGATCGTCTCGAGATAGTCGTGACGGAGGTCGCGCATCGATCCCAAAACGGCTGAACCCTTGAGCCGGGGTACCTCTTGAGCACCGAAAGTGGCTCTCACGATCTATCAGGCTAACTCTGGCCTGGCCATGAACTCGACCCCTTTGCCGCCGACATGCGACAGTGACGAGATGAAAACTCTCCGCTGGCGCATCGGCGATGCGACGGTTTTCCGCATTGGGGAGTTGGACGCTACAGCGGCGCTGCAGGGCCTGATCCCGAAATTTGATCTTGCCGATGTGGCGCGCGCTGGATGGCTGATTCCAGCTTTCGTCGGTGAGACTGGTCGTCTGCCAGTCTGCGGTATTTTCCGGTGACGCCATGCATCACCCGTGTCAGATCGCATATCCAGACTGGGCTTCGGCATCGGACTTCGATCCGGATCAAGCTCAGGCCTCCAGGTCAGCGCTCCTGGAGCGGTGCGCCGAATCAGGCGCGTTGCTCATCGGTGCTCACTTCGCTGATCCAATAATCGGGCGTGTCCTGCGAGGCGGCTTGGGGTTCCGCCTGGCGGCCGTCGACGAGTAGCTGATTGGTTGTTCATGCTGACCTCCTCGATCTTGTCCGAACACGCGGCGACGATCGCTTCGGCGTACGGTCTCGGCAAGCCGGTACCCGGGATGATCATGGCTGCCCGTGGCGAGCAGGGTCGGATCTGGCGGCTGGACACCGACACTGGGCCGTATGCGATCAAGGAGCTGATTATCCGTCAGGCGGAGGTCGATGCGGCGGCAGATGTCGCCTATCAAGAAGTCGTGCTGGCGACAGGAGAAGTGCCCATGCCCAGGCCGATCCGCACAGTGGCGGGCAAGGTCCTCGTTGATCTTGCTGGGCATCAGGTTCGGACGTACGAATGGGTCGACCTCCTGGCTATCGATCGGACCCTGGATCCGGCGATCATCGGTGCCATGGTGGCTGCCATTCATCGGATACACCATGCGCCGGCTCGGCCACTCATCGGTTGGTACACCGAGCCGGTCGGAGAACCACGGTGGCGGCAGTTGCTGGAAGATTCCCAGGCAGCGGCTGCTCCATTCGCCGAGGCGCTCGCCGCGGAGCTTCCGGAGCTGCTGGCATTGGAGGCTCTGCTCGAGCCGCCTCGGAACCTACGGAGCTGTCACCGTGACTTGTGGGCGGACAATATCCTGCAGACACCTACCGGCGGACTTTGTGTGATCGATTGGGAGAATTGCGGACTGGCCGATCCAGCTCAGGAGCTGCCGATGGTCTTGATCGACTTTGCGTTTCATGATCAGCAGCGGATCGCGAAGCTTTATCAGGCATACCTGGAATCAGGCGGTTCGGCACGAGTCGCCGGCTACGGCGCATTCACCATGGTGATCGCTCAGTTCGGTCACTTCTGGGAGATGGCGATCAACTCCTACCTTGCCCCGAAGGCACCGGGGGACAAAGCGCACAATCTTGATCGCATTGCTGAATTGGTCGGGGAGCCGTTACGCGTCACCGATATTGAAGAGATGCTCGACACCATCGCAGTTGCGCACTGAGCCGCCTTTAGTCAGCCGATCGGAACTGAGATGCCGATTCCACTCCGTGTGTCGGCGCCATACCGGGCGATTTCCCGATCGAGGTCGAGCCGACCGATGCGCTTCCGGGCTTCTCGGGCGGCCTCGTCAAGCCGATGAGCCGGGACAATCCAGGCGATCTCGAACTCGAGGCCATCAGGGTCCTTCCCGTACAGGCTCTTCGTCGTGCCATGATCGGAGGAACCAACGAGCGCACCGTTCTCGGCAAGGGAACTCGACAGCTGTTTCATCTCGGCTAGCGTGGCGATCTCCCAGGCGAGGTGGTAAAGCCCCACCGTGGTATCCCCTGCGCCGGACGGTCCTGCGTCGGCTCCGATCTCAAACAGACCTAGGTCATGATCGTTAGTCGAGTCGGGCGCTTGCAAGAACGCAGCTCCAGCGAATCCCTCCGGCGTCATGTCGATCCTTCGGAAACCCAGCACATCGGTATAGAAGGCGACGCTGCGTTGAAGATCGCGTACGAAAAGCACGGCGTGGTTCAAGCGTGTGATGCCCATAGATCCATCCTCGTTTGAGCTTGCTGTGGAGAACCGGAAGACTGCCGCAGCTATTCCTAACCTTAGAGTGTTCAGATGGCGGAGACCGTTGCGCTGGGCCGTTCCGAGGTTCGGGTACCCCGGCTCGGGTTGGGCGTCATGATCTGGGGCGAAGCGAGCGGTGCGCAGCGCTTCATGCCAGCCAAACGTTCGTACGGAGGAACGAATCCGACCGACGAACAGGCCGCCTTTGATGCAAGCCTTGCCGCAGAGATCAACTTCTTCGACACGGCGGCTATGTACAGCGCCGGCGGCTCCGAGCGTCGCCTCGGCGAACTGGCAGCAGGCAAGGATGTCGTCATTGCGACGAAATTCCCACCTAGCCCCCTTGGACGTACGCACGATCTGCCAGACGCACTCGACACCAGTCTGAGAAATCTGCGCCGCAGCTCAGTTGAGCTTTACCAACATCATTTCCCAAGTCGTCGGGTGGACATCACCGAGCTCATGGGCCTGATGGCCGATGCCGTTGCGGCGGGCAAGATCAAAGCAGTCGGTGTCAGCAACTACTCCGCAACTCAGATGCGTACCGCCTACCAGACACTCGCTGAACGCGGCATCCCACTGGCGTCGAATCAAGTGCAATATTCCTTACTGCACCGGCAACCGGAGACCAATGGCGTACTGGAAACCTGCCGCGAATTGGGCATCACTCTGATCGCCTATCAACCGCTCGCCAGCGGTGCGCTGACTGGGAAGTACCTCGACAGCCAGCCGGTCGGGATCCGTCGCTTTCGTGAACCCTTCCGGGGCGCACAGTTCCATGCCTTGCGGCCGGTGGTGACGCTGCTGAAGTCGATCGGTGATCATTACGGGAAGACGCCAGGGCAGGTCGCGCTGCGATGGCTGCTCGAACAGGAGTACGTCGTGCCCATTCCGGGAGCCAAGAATGCCGACCAGGTCACACACAATGCCGGCGCCTTGTCCTTCACTTTGACGTCTGACGAGATCGGCTATCTCAATGAGGCGACTCAGGCCTGGCGGACCTACCCGCGGCTCAGAGCGACTATCGAGCAGTTACGAGGGCGGTGACTTAGCAGAAACGTTCCCGCGGGAACGTTTTCGCTTGGCTGTCAGATTGCCAAGCGGAGCAACGCGCAAACAGTGCCACCCATGATCATCGCCAGGACGGCCGGTACGCGAAACCATAGGGCCACCGCGCCGACAGCAACCCCGGCGGCCCGAGCGTCGATCACCAGCTGGCGGCCGTCGGTGAACGTGCCCGTGACAATGAGAGCGCTGATCAGCGCCGGGGCAACCAAGGCGATGACTCTGGTAAGTGGCGCAGGCGGTTGACGGCCACCGGCCAACACCGGACCAATGGTCTTCATTAGCACGGTGCCGAGCGCCAACGCGATGATCAGGATCCAGGTTTTCATGCTTCATCTCCTGTGCGAGCTTGCGCATTAGGCTGGCGCGGTGGGCGGAGCCCGATAAGCGCCGCAGCTGCCGCGACGAGAACCGGTACGCCCGGCGCGGTGACAGGTGTCAAGAGCAGGGTGATGGCCGCTGCCATGCCGGCGACAGTGATTGATCGTTTGTTCCGCGGCGCCCGGGCAGGGAACAGCTCGGGCAACAGCAAACTGAGATAGAACACCGGAAAGAAGACATCCAGACCCCAGCGCCGGGGATCCCCGATTGCCGCAGCTCCCGCTACTCCAGCGACTGTCCCCCCGACCCACGACAGCCATTGCACGGGAAAGGCCCATGCGAGGGCGCCGATATCGAACCGGCCGCCGCCGCGATGTCCGATGACGAAGGAGGCGTCGGCCAGCACAGTCCCCGTAAAGAACCGTCGCAACAGTCCGCCGGTCATGGATGGGGCGATGGCGAATCCCATCGGCAGAAAGCGGGTGTTGGCCAGCAGTCCAGCGCTTGCTGCCAGCGCAATTCCGCCTCCGGGAATCAGGATGCTGAGTGCGGCGAACTGAGCAGTTCCGGACCAGACGACGGCCGACATCAAGATCGGCGCGACTGCACCGAGCAGCGGAGAGGCCAAGATGCCGAAGCTCATCCCGACCGCCGCGATGGGCAGCGCGAGCGGCATGGAGGCACGCAGGCCCTCCGGCCAAGTCTTCGGTGTCCAACTCACGACTGATCGGCGCGCGGCTCGGCGGATGCATGCAGGGCTGCGGCGACGCGCTCCGCGGCCTTGCGTCCCGCCCGCTGAGGAATCAGGCCCTCCTTAGCCACGCCTCTCACCCGGACGGTGGTCGAGGACGGCGTTGTGGCGACGAGCTGCAACGTGACGACAGCGGGGTTGAGGTTCAGTACTCCAGAACCGAGCACGGCCGCAGCTCATACATGTCTTCGGCGATCCGGGTCTCATCGAGCGGTTCGCCCAGCGAAGCGAGGACCCGGGCAGCGAAGGGCAGGGCATCATTCGGCGGCAACGGGAGACTGAGCTCAATCTCGTGGACGTTTTCGGGCAGCAGCCGGGCGGCAAGCCGCGCGCCCAGCCGTCCACCGCTCCCATTCGACAGTCCGCCGAAACGCCGACCCCAGCGCCAGGCGAGCCGGCCGAGCCGGTCGACGAGAATCTTCTCTTCTTCCTCGGACACGGCCACCTCCTGGGCGAAAGGATTCTAGGACCTGCCCCGCGTCGCGTACGGCGTATGGGTGGGCAGTGCCATCCGAGGCCCGCGCCGTGGCCCACGGCGGCCCACCATGGATAGCAGCATCTGTACCCGAAAGCGATGTCCCCGATACGGCTCCAAAATCTCCAAGCAGGCGTCGTCATCGAGTTGCTCCCCGGTCAACGCGTACGTGATGTCCCTTCCAACGTGATAGTCGCCGATGCTCCAGGCATCGGGATCGCCATGCGCCCGCTGGCGTACTTCTGCTGAGGTCCACGGCCCAACGCCGGGAAAGCTGCGTAGCACCCGATCAACCTGGTCGGACGGCCAGCTCAAGGTCCGCTCCAAAGCGGCAGCCCGCGCTGCTGTCCGAACCAGCGTGCCACTGCGCCGCTGCTCGACTCCGGCGGCCAGAAATCGCCAGCTCGGCACTCGCAACCAGGTCTCAGGCGTCGGCGGCAAATACATCCCGTACGCCGCTGTGTCAGGCTGCCGCGCCGGACCCGGCGCCGGCTCGCCAAACTCACGTACCAGCAGCCGCCATGCTCGGAACGCCTCCTTGCCCGTCACCACCTGCTCGATACACGCCGGTGCCAACGCCTCGAAGACCGCCTCAGTTCGACCCACTCGGTAGTGGCCATAGCGCTGCCATGCCTTTACCAAAGTCTCATGCTCGGGCAACGGTCGAAAAGCCCGCGGATCGTCGGCGGCACCGAGCAACCGCGGCAGTTGATCAAGACTCCATTCCGCTCCCTCGCCCCAAGCGCGAGCAGCCATCTCCACACCACTGGGGATCATCTTGATCAAGGCCGGTCCCTCCGGCGTACGCGTTGCCCGAAGATAGATGTCGCCAACCTGGCGATGAGTCGGATCGCCCGGACCACGTCGTAACTGCCAGAAGATCGGGCCCACCATGATCGGCTGCGGTAGCCCGATGTAGCGAGTTAGGCCATTCATGCGGCCTCCGGGCGCTTGATCATAAAGCTTCCATCGGCTCGCCGACGGAAGCCATTACGCACCAACACTGCCTGGGATGCCACGTTGTCATGGTCAGCTTCGGCAATGACAATCCCAGCACCATCCCGCCAAGCCTGTTGCAAGATCAAGTCGCAAGCGCGCGTCGCCACGCCGTGCCTCCGCCACGCTGGTACCACGCTGTAGCCGATCTCGACAACACCGTCAGATCCCAGGGGACCATGGAATCCAATGTCACCGACCACCATGCCATCGACCACGATGTGATAAATCCACCAGGCAGGTGGGTCATCGATTGCGTCGCTCATCGCCTCGTGCGCATCCAACACCATTGCAACGGCATCGATGCTGTCCGGCAACGGATATTCCGGATGCCACACAAGATTGCGCGATTCGATGGGTGCAGGGCGCAATCCGCTGCTGAGCATTCGCCGCGCCACGTCCAACGGCACCGGCACGAGCCGCAGGTCGAATGCCGTGGTCAGTCTTCGGCGGCCTGCGGCCATGGATTCTTCCGGCAAGCCCCGAGCCCCTTGGTTTGCTGCATCATGACCGGAGCAAGCCTTCCCGGACCGGGGCAGTCGACGTGATGCTTGCCGAGTGCATGCCCGAACTCGTGATTGACCAAATAGCGCCGATAGTTGGTCAGGTCGGATCCGTACGAGTCGACGCCAAGCAGCCACCGCTTGGCATTGAGTACGACCCGGTTGCCGTTCTGGCAGGACACTTCGCCGCGGGTCAGGTAGGGCGCGCACAGCCGATCCGTGGTGTCCGGCGTGACGATGTAGGCGTGCAACGTTGCTGATTGTCCGACCGGCACGAGCTCGAAGCGCCAGCGACCGGTGCCGCGCCAGCTGCGTTGGTCGTCGAGAATGCCCTGAATGATAACCGCAGCCTTATCGGGATCGATGGACAAGCCGTCCTCAACGCGTACGTCATAACGAATCAAAGCTCCGGCTGAGGTCGTCGATCGAACCGACTTGCCGGCCGTCTGATACGTTCCAGGCCCGTTTGCCGGCACTTCGACCTTCTGCAGGCTCTTGGCCTTGCGCTTTGCCTGCATTTTCGCCGGTTTGACGCTCGGATTGACCTCGCTGGTTGGCTCGATGCTCATCGACGGCGCTGGCGCCGCAACCGGTGCAGAAGTCGGCGCTGGATCGGCGGGGATCCCGGTCAGTGGACCGGCAATTCCAGCGACCAGGTCGGTCTCGGTGAGAACAGTCGGCACCGCGCGTAGACAGAGGCCGATGAGGCCCAGCCCGATGATCCCGGCGATCAGTCCGATTGCGCTGCGCTGGGACCTGGCGTTGGGGCGTTGCGGCCTTACTCGAGCACTACCGCGCGTTGAGGGGTCACCAGACGGGTCGGGCCGAAGACGCCGGGCATGACGTGAGTTAGATTGTGTGCTCAGGTCGCTCCTGGATGCCTGGCGAGCCACTGCGCGATGCGGCCGGATGCCGTCGCGACTCGCCCCAGGAAGCTGACTCACGGGGACTAAGACTAGGCGGCAACGTGGCTCACTCGCACTCCATCAGGGAACGTCTTTCAGATACTGGCCCGCAGCCGTTGGTGAATCCTGACGAACTGCGGCGTCACCAGCGCGCCTTGCGCCTCTTGATCGTGGTGCTCATCCCATTGGCAATCTGGACCGTGGTGGGCTTGATCGTCTTTTGGCCGGGCGACACCTCGCGCCATGTAAACGCAGATGTAGCCGGCTACAGCGTCCCGGGGGTCACCTATCCGACCGCTCGGATCACCGAGATCAGTGAGATCTCCTGCGAGGGCTTGTCCGGGTCGACGCCGGGAGTGAGCAGCGCGCGCTGCGCTAACGTGACATCTCAGCTGCTTGAAGGCGACGACAAGGGCAGCGCCGTTACGGTGCCGGTAACCGCGGCCATCTATTCCTCAGGGGTCAAAGCCGGCCAGATCATTAAGCTGATACGCATTCCACCGGGGGCGGACCAGCCGGCCCAATACCAGTTCTCTGACTTTGAGCGGCGTACGCCACTGTTGGTTGTTGGCTTGCTCTTCGCCATTGTTGTGGTGGTCGTTGCCCGCTGGCGGGGCTTCGCGGCGCTGATCGGGCTCGGATTTGCGGGCCTCGTCCTGGTCATGTTCATGTTCCCGGCGCTGATCGCCGGAACCAACGCGATCATGGTCGGACTAGTCGGCTCGTCGGCGATCATGTTCGTGGCGTTGTACGCGGCACATGGATTTAGCGCTCGAACGACTACCGCCTTGGTAGGGACCCTCTTCGGATTGATCTTGATCGCAGTGCTCGGTTATCTCGCGACCAAGTGGGCACACATCACAGGAGTCGCAGCGGAGGATGACTACGTGTTGGCAGCGGCGGCGCCAGATCTCCGGCTCACCTCAGTGGTGATCTGCGGCATCATCGTCGCGGGGCTCGGCGTTCTCAACGATGTGACGATCACCCAGGCGTCAGCGGTCTGGGAGCTGGCCGATCAAGGTGGAAGCCGGAAGCATCTGTTCTCGCGTGCCATGCGGATCGGTCGTGATCACATTGCCTCCACCGTCTATACGATCGCCTTTGCGATCGCCGGTACATCGCTCGGGGTGTTCTTGTTGATCAAGATCAATAATCGGCCGCTGCTGGACGTGCTGATGACGGAGCAGTTTGCGGCTGAAGTGCTGGGCATTCTGGTCGGCTCCATCGGGCTGGTCTTAGCCGTACCGCTCACCACTGCGATCGGTGTTGCCGTGGTACGCGCCAGCGGCACTGGTCAGCGTCCGCTTCGTACCTCGGGCGCCGCCCGGGCTGGCCATACTGGCGGCAGTCAGCGACCGGATGCGGGGAAGGATTCCGCGAGTGTGAAGGAGCCGTCACGGCCCCAAGTGAAGACGCTGCAAGCTTCCGAGCCGGTGGCTGCTGAGCTGGCTGGGGCGAGCCGCCGGCCGCAGCCAGCTGTAACACCTGCGGCCGAACCGGCGATGCCGGAGACTCAGGGGAAGCGCCGCTGGTCTCGCCGTCGTGCTGACGATGATTTCGGCGACTTCACCCACCTGCATGACCCGGAGGACACCGATCCGGGACGGCCTAGTTCTCCCGGCCGCCACGCCGTGTAACGCATCACACGTTATCCGTTTCGAGACGACTAACGCAGGTCGAAACCGGCTCCGGCGCATCCGCCAGCCTCTCAAGACGTCTAGCGCGCACACAAGGCCCTTGAATTCAAGTTCACTTTAAGTTGAATACTGAAGGCATGCCTCATGCACTGATCACCGGTGCCTCCCTCGGGCTGGGACGCGCCCTGGCCTTCGAGCTGGCTCGTCGCGGCTGGAACCTCACCATCGATGCCCGGCACACCGAGCCGCTGGCGAGTACGGCGCAGGCTCTGTCGGAGTTCACGACAGTTCGAGCCATTCCTGGCGACATCGGCGACCCAGAACATCGCAAGCAGCTATTAGCGGCCGCGGCCACGCTTGGGAAGCTGGATCTAGTGATCAATAATGCGAGTGATCTCGGCGGATCGCCGCTGCCAAGGCTTCGTGATCTTTCCCCGACCGCGTACGAGCAGCTGCTCCGGACCAATGTTGTCGCCCCGCAGCAATTGATCCGCGCGGCGCTCAATCACCTGAGCCCGAATGCTGTGATCATCAACGTCTCTTCCGACGCCGGCGTCGATCACTATGAAGCCTGGGGCGGCTACGGCTCCAGCAAGGCGGCTCTTGATCACCAGACGCGCACCTGGGCGGTGGAGGAGCCGGACTTCACCTGGTACAGCCTCGACCCGGGCGACATGCGGACCGCGATGCACCAAGCGGCGTTCCCGGGCGAAGACATCAGTGATCGGCCCGAGCCGGAGACGGTGGCCCCAATTGTTGCAGCGCTGATCAGCTCTGGACTGCCAAGCGGTCGGTATCGCACCGCCGACCTGACAGCAGCGCTCTCGGAGAAGGCGCGGGCCGAATGAGCACCATGCTGGCCGCCCGGCCGGACACGCACTTTTCTTCGCCGGATGACCGTACGGCGACGGAGCCGGCGGAGGTGCGCGGTCTGCGACGCGATGGTGTACGGCTCATGGTCGCGACCTCGGCCGGCATCGAGCACTCGAACTTCTATCGCCTCACTGAGCACCTGAGACGAGGCGATGTGCTGGTGGTCAACACCTCGGCCACCGTGCCTGGCCAGCTGGATGGCGACCGTAACGGCTCACCTGTCATCGTGCATGTGGCCAACCGGCTTCCCGACGGCAGTCGTGTGGTCGAGCTCCGCAGTGCTCCGCGAGGGGCAGCTCCCGTCCTCGACGGCCGAATTGGAGAGCGAATCAGTCTGCCCGCTGGAGGCTTGGTCAAGCTCCTTGCCCCCTACCCGCAACCGGATTCCTCGCCGACTGGGCTAGGAAATCGACTGTGGCGTGCCCGCGTCAATGGACCCAAAAGCCTCCCGGACTATCTCCGGGAGCGCGCTCGGCCGATCAGCTATGGCTACCTCAACGAATCGTTCCCGATCTCGGCGTACCAGACAATCTTCGCTCTCCATCCAGGAAGCGCCGAGATGCCAAGCGCCGCCCGGCCCTTCAGTGCCGAGCTGGTGACCCGGCTGGTGGCGCAAGGCGTGATCTTTGCCCCCGTTACCTTGCATACCGGCCTTTCGTCGCAGGATGCCGGCGAGGCGCCGCAGCCTGAGTGGTTCGAAGTGAGCGAGACGACAGCCGATCTGGTCAACTCCAGGCGGGCTCACGGCAGTCGGGTAATTGCGGTAGGCACCACGGCAACCCGAGCTATCGAGTCAGCAGCGCGGCCAGACGGCACTGTCACGGCTGCCTCCGGATGGACGGGACTCGTGATTTCTCCGGAGCGACCGGTACGCGTGGTCGATGGGCTGATCACGGGATGGCACAACCCCTACGCCTCACATCTGCTGCTGGTGGAGTCCGTCGCGGGAGCCGGGCTAACCCAGCGCGCTTACGACGCGGCCGTTGCCGAGCGCTATCTGTGGCACGAGTTCGGCGACTCCTGCCTGCTACTGCCGCACTGAACCGGCGGATGGTATGGACTTGCTCTGAAAAACTGCCACTGGTTTGTCGACCAGGGCTCGACACGCCTCCGCACCCGAAACTGGCGGCAGAAAATGAGGGAATCCAGCCGCATCCCATCGGTGGTCTTTTCTCCCGAATCACAGTCCAGGCGCTGACCATGGATTGTCACACTCGGGTAACGAAGGTGTGAGTAGGCTCCGCCTTATGGCGGACGTGCTTTGTGGTTACCGGACAGGCGAGGCGTTCGACGAGATGATCGATGCCGAGGGCAGCGTCCGGCCCTCGTACCAGGCCGTTTACTCCGCCTTGTCCAGGTCCAGTTCGGACGATCTCCGCATGATTGCGGAATCCCTCGCCAACAACTACACCCAAGCCGGCGTGACGTTCGACGTCGGCGGTGTCGAGCGGCCATTCCCGCTGGATCTGGTGCCGCGAGTGATCGCCTCGCCGGAGTGGGAGATCATCGAGGCGGGCGTCGCCCAACGCGTACGAGCACTCGAAGCGTTTCTCTCCGACATCTACTCCGACGCTCGGGTGATCTCCGACGGGGTCATCCCGAGCCAGCTGGTCACCTCCTCGACACACTTCCATCGTGCGGTCTGGGGTATCCAGCCCAGCAACGGCGTACGCATCCACGTTGCTGGAGTCGATCTAATCCGGAATCCGGACGGCGACGTACGCGTACTGGAGGACAACGTCCGGGTGCCGAGCGGCGTCTCCTACGTGATGACCAACCGCAACGCCATGGTTATGGCCATGCCGGAAGCATTCGCCAACCAGCGGATTCGTCCAGTTGCGGGCTATCCAACCCGGCTGCTTACCGCGCTCCGCAAGGCTGCGCCGTCCGGCGTCGAGGAGCCCACGGTGGTTGTCCTCACTCCGGGCGTCTACAACTCCGCCTACTTTGAACACACGCTGCTCGCACGCACCATGGGCGTCGAACTGGTGGAGGGTCGTGATCTTGAGTGCCGTCGCGGCAAGGTCTTTATGCGCACGACCGCGGGATTGCAGCGGGTCGATGTGATCTACCGCCGAGTGGACGATGAATTCCTTGATCCCGTGCATTTCCGCAGTGACTCAATGCTCGGCGTACCCGGTCTAGTCAACGCGGTGCGCACCGGCGGCGTCACTCTAGCCAACGCCATCGGCAATGGGGTGGCCGACGACAAGTTGATCTATACCTACGTGCCCGACTTGATCAAGTATTACTTGCGCGAAGATGCGATTCTGCCCAATGTCGATACCTGGCGCTTGGAAGATGATCAAGCTCGCGAGGAGGTGCTGGACCGTCTGGCGGAACTGGTCGTCAAGCCAGTAGATGGCTCTGGTGGCAAGGGCATCGTGATCGGTCCGCGCGCCACCAAAACCGAGCTGGATACATTGCGGCATCGGGTTACCGAGGATCCGCGCGGCTGGATCGCGCAGCCGGTCGTCCAGCTCTCCACGGTGCCGACGTTGATCGAGGACTGCCTGGAGCCGCGCCATGTCGATCTTCGCCCGTTTGCCGTCAATAGTGGCGATGACGTCTGGGTGCTGCCCGGTGGCCTGACCCGGGTCGCGTTACCTGCGGGTGAGCTGGTCGTCAATAGCAGCCAAGGTGGTGGCAGTAAGGACACCTGGGTGCTCAGCCCGCCAGTGCACCGATTATCCAATCATCGGCACTCGATCGAACCCAGCGATGAAGCCGATGATCAACCCAAACCACAGACCGACGTGCCACTGACGGTCGCCAAGATTCCGATCGCAGTGACGCCCAAGATTGTCGAAACTCAACGGCAGCAGCAAGATCAACAGCAGCAGACCAGGCCGTGGAGCTGCGGATGCTAAGCCGCATCGCGGAGTCGATGTTCTGGATCGGCCGGTACGTGGAACGGGCCGAAGACACAGCACGTCTGTTGCAGACTCACTTGCGACTGATCATCGAGGAGACTGCGGCGCATGAGGTGGATGCCTGTCGCAACCTCCTAGCACTGATGAACGTTGATCATGTCGAGGATCCAACGTTGACCGATGTCTTGCGAGTCCTGGGCTATGACCCTGCCGAGCCAACCTCGATCTACTTCAGCTACGCCTCGGCGCGCGATAACGCCCGCCGAGCCCGCGAAGTGATCCCTCTTGATCTTTGGGAATGTATCAATACCACCTGGCATCAGCTGCCCACCACGCCGTTCGGGCCTAGCGGTGCCCATGTGTTTTTGAACTGGGCACGGGAACGCAGCGCCATGTTTGCCGGTATCTCTCGAGGCATCATGGTGCGCGACGACGGCTGGCAGTTCATGTCGATGGGGCGGTCTTTGGAACAAGCTGACATGACCTCGCGGCTGGTGGCGTCGGCCTCACTAACCCATGGCAGCACCCAATGGCCCGCTGTGCTGCGCGGCTGCGGCGGACACGATGCCTTCCTGCGCACCTATCGCGGCCTGTACACCGATCGAGAGGCGGCTGAGTTCTTGATCGTGGACGCACGGTTCCCGCGATCGATCATGCACGGCCTGGTCGCCGCTGCGGATAGCCTGCAACGGGTGGCGCAGAACAACCCGCTGACGGCCGTTCATGCCGCACCTGCACTGCGCTCGCTTGGCCAGCTGCGGGCCCGGCTGGAGTATGCCGATCTTGACGATCTGCTCGGCAACCTCAATCACGAGATGTCGGTGGTACAAGACGTCTGTGCACAGGTCGCGCTCGCAGTCTCCACGAGCTACTTTGCCGCTGCCGAGTCGCCCGCCTGGACTACCGAAGGGCCGCGTTGAGATGCGGCTCAGTATTGATCATCGAACCGGCTTCCGGTACGCGTCACGAGTCAAATCCTCCTACAACGAGGCACGGATGACTCCGGCCATTACTGATCATCAAACGGTCTGGAGCAGCCGTGTCACGATCGATCCCGCGGCCTGGAGCTTCAGTTACACCGATTACTGGGGCACCGCGGTAACGACGTTCGAAGTGCACGAGCCGCACGAGCGCCTCACCGTACATGCCCAAGGCGTCGTTGAGACACACGGAGATGATCTTGCTTGGGATCTCGATCGCCGGGTGGCACCCAATGATCTTGGTTGGCCAGCGCTGCGGGATCGTGCCGTGGTGGACAGAATGGCCGAGTTCCTGACGGTCAACGAGCGTACCGAGCCGCCGGAGGAGCTGGCGGTCCGGGCCGCTGACACCACCTCAGGACCGCCCCGGTTGGCGGCGCTCGACGTGTGCTCGCTGATACATGATCATCTGACGTACGAGCGTGGCTCAAGCAAGGTCGCCAGCACGGCTCGCGAGGTCTGGGAACTCGGTCGTGGGGTGTGCCAGGACTACAGCCACCTCGCACTCGGAGCCCTGCGGTCGATCGGCGTGCCGGCCCGGTATGTGTCGGGCTACCTGCATCCAGGCAGTGGTGAGGCGAACAAGACCGTGGATGGCGAAAGCCACTCCTGGATCGAGTGGTGGTGTGGCAGCTGGGTCGCGTACGACCCAACGATGTGCCGTCGGCTCACTGACGGCTACGTCCGAGTCGGCCATGGCCGCGACTATGGCGATGTGGCTCCGCTCCGGGGCACCTACTCCGGCGGTCGCTCAGAAATGTTCGTCACCGTCGAGATGACCGAACTGGGCTAGGACCCCCCACCAGCAACGGCCGATATCTTGTCGGCATGAGCAACTACGGCCAGCAGCCGCCTCACGGGCAGAACCCTGGCGGTTATCCAGGAGCAGGGCCGTACGGGCAGCAGCAGCCCGGACCGTACGGCCAACCGCAGCAGCCGTACGGGCAACCCTCAGCTGGGCGCGCAGCCCAGCAGCCCTATCCCGGCCAGCAGGGACCGTACGCTCAGCAGCCGGGGCAGTATCCACCGCAGGGTTGGCAGCAGCCGACGCAATGGACGCCGCAGCCCCCGGGCTTGAAGCAGCCGGCCCTGGTGCCTCGCGCGCTGCCGGTGGTCACCATGGAGTACGTGCCGGGCCGCGAAATCGCTGAGGTGGTTGGAGACGTGGTTGGAGTCGTCGCCCGTACGCGGGAGCTGCGGCCCGATCTGCGTGGCGGAAACCCGCTGGACGGTTATGTCGTGATGCTGACCGATTCGCGTCAGGATGCGGTGGCTCGAATGGTCGAGATGGCTGTAGCGGCGGGCGCAGATGCGATCGTCGGTCTCAGATTCGACTGCAGTGAGATCACCCAATCGCTCAGCGAAGTTGCCGCCTACGGCACCGCGGTAAGGCTGGTAGCGGCAGGTGATGATGGCGATGCGGCATCGGAGGACCAGGCCGCAGTCGACCAGCCGAGCGGTGATCGACCGGGCGGCGATGAGGCTATGCGTAATTGGCCCCCTGACTGGACGTCGAGTGAGACCCAGCAGCAGTCTTCTAGTCCGGAGGATCAGCGGTAAGAATTGGCCTCATGAGCGCTAGTGACAAACCCGGCCAAAAACAGACACCCGAGGACGAGACCAAAGCCAAATTCCGTGAGGCTCTGGCGGCTAAACATGGTCGCAAGGGCGAGGACCACATAGATAACGGTCCCCAACACGTGCACTCCCAGGGCCCTGTTGAGAACAAGCGGACCTTCCGGCGTAAGACGGGCTAGGCGCCCTGAGCCTGTCGAAGCACGCTCGCTGGCTGAGCCACCAAGCTCAGGCGGATGCCCTCCGGATCGACTTCAAACCGAACCTCTGAAAGATCAGTCACAATCGCATCGGCGTGGAGCGCCTCGCGTGGTGTCGTCGTAACAACGGCCAGCGTGAAGCATCCGGCAGCTTCAGCCGCCTCAAGCCCCTTCGGAGCGTCCTCGACCACCAGGCAACGGCGGGGATCGACATCAAGCAGCCGTGCCGCCTGAAGAAACGGCTCCGGATGTGGCTTGCCATTCACGACGTCATCGGCGGTCACAATTACCGTGGGCGGCTCGAGTCGCGCGGCCGCAATACGCGCTTTGGCCAGCGGCACCGTACACGAGGTGGCGATCGCATTCTTCGCGCCGGCCAGCGACGCCAGGGCCTCGGCTGCACCGGGCAGCACCGCAATGTCGTGCACGTCTGACAGCTCTAGTTCGGTGATGCGGCGTACGCCTTCCTCATACCGATGGTCAGGCATTACAGCGCGGACCACCGAAGCGGACGGAATACCGTCGTGCCTGCCCAGTTCCGCCGGAGTCAACCCGTATTCGCCGGCCCAGGTCGCCCAGGCACGATTAACCGCGGGAGTGGAGTCGATGAGCGTTCCATCCAAGTCGAAGATGACAGCATCGAAAACTTCATCGGCCAGCTGGCCTAAACCCACCGCTCGCTCCTTCTCGCTTGATTTGCGCATTAGTGTGACTAACGCGATGACCCGCCGGGATAGTCCATTGCTGAGTGAGTGCTCACTCACTAGAATGGCTCAATGACTCGCGCCGCCCCGCTGCCGCTCGATGAGCGCCGCGCCGCACTCATTGCGGCAACGGAGCCACTGCTGGAGCGGTTCGGCCGCGACGTCAGCACCCGGCAGATCGCGGAGGCGGCAGGCATTGCCGAGGGTACGATCTTCCGGGCTTTCGCCACCAAGGAGGCTCTCATCGATGCCGTCATCGAAGACGCCTACAACGTCCAGCACACCTGCGACGAACTTGCCAAAGTCGATCTTGCAATGAGCCTCGAAGAGCGGCTGTGCGCGGCGGTCACCATTCTGCAGGCGCGATTGCGGAGAGTCTTTGCGTTGTTTGGGTTGCTGCAGTTACGGAAGGAGGCGCATGATCGCGACAGTTTCCGGGCCAAGCAGCAGGCCGACAATGAGTTGGTGAACCGCGCCATTGCCACCTTGATCAGACCGGAGCAAGATCGACTCCGGCTGGATGCACTGGAGGCGGCCAGCGTGCTTCGGGCGGTAACTTTTTCGATGAGTCACCATATCCTCGGCGATCAGCGGCTCGCCGAGCCGCACCAGATTGTTGATCTGATCCTGTACGGCATTTGCCGGCAGCGCTCACTACCCAGGGAACGGACATCATGCTGATCCGTTTGCTCCGGAGCTACCTCGCTCGTTACCGGCGCCCGATTACCGGCCTGCTGATCTTGTCGCTTGCGGGCACCATGGCGGCGCTGCTGCTACCTAGCCTGAACGCCGCGATCATCGACGAGGGCGTTGCCAAGGGTGATACCGGATTCATCTGGCGTACCGGCGGCATGATGCTCGCCGTCACGCTGGTTCAGGTCGGCTGCTCGATCTGGGCGACATATCTCGGTGCCAAGACGGCAATGAGCTTCGGGCGCGATGTCCGTGCGGCGCTCTTTGAGCGCGTACTTTCTTTCTCCGCCAGAGAGCTCAACCACTTCGGCGCGCCATCTCTGATCACTCGCAACACCAACGATGTGCAGCAAGTGCAAATGCTCGTGTTGATGAGTTGCACGATGTTCGTCGCGGCGCCGATCACCATGATCGGCGGCATCATCATGGCGCTCCGCACCGACGTTGGCCTCACCTGGCTGGTCGCCGTAGCGATGCCGGTGCTGGCGTTCGCGATCTTCCTCGTGATCCGCAAGATGAGTCCCTTGTTCCGACTGATGCAGACCCGAATCGACGGTGTCAACAGGGTGCTGCGAGAGCAGATCACCGGCATTCGGGTCGTTCGCGCGTTCGTACGGGAACCGTACGAGACGGCACGGTTCGCAGGTGCCAACACCGAGCTCACGAATACCGCTATCTCAGCCGGCCGCTATATGGCGTCGATCTTCCCCATCGTGATGTTCGTCATGAACGCTTCCAGCGTCGCGGTGCTGTGGTTCGGCGCGCAGCGTATCGACGCGGGCGACATGCAGATCGGAGCGTTGACAGCTTTTCTGACGTACCTGATCCAGATCTTGATGTCGGTCATGATGGCGACCTTCTTGTTGATGATCGCGCCGCGGGCAGCGGTATGCGCAGAGCGGATCCAGGAGGTGCTCCACATGGAATCCTCCGTGCTGCCTCCGACTCGCCCCGTGAGCGAGATGCCGACGGCGGGCCGCGTGGTCTTTACCGATACCGAGTTCACCTACCCGGGGGCTGAATCGCCGGTGCTGCGGAAGATCAGTTTTACGGCCGAGCCGGGGCAGACGACAGCGATCATCGGCTCGACGGGCGCGGGCAAGACGACGCTGATCTCGCTGATTCCACGATTGTTCGACGCCACGGCAGGGTCGGTGACTGTGGACGGGATAGAGGTACGCGATTGCGATCCCGAACTGCTGTGGAGCCGAATCGGACTGGTGCCACAGAAGGCCTTTCTCTTCTCAGGCACCGTTGCCAGCAATCTGCGATATGGCAAACCGGACGCCAGCGACGAAGAGCTGTGGCATGCGCTGCGAGTAGCGCAGGCGGAGGACTTCGTACGCGAGATGCCCGGGCAACTGGAAGCGCCGATCTCGCAGGGCGGGATGAATGTCTCAGGTGGTCAGCGACAGCGGTTATCAATTGCCAGAGCGCTGGTGAAACGACCAGAGATCTATGTCTTCGACGATTCCTTCTCCGCCTTGGATGTAGCTACCGATGCCCGGCTGCGGGCGGCGCTCGAGCGCGAGACCGCCGACGCTGCGGTGATCATCGTTGGCCAGCGGGTTGCGACCATCGCTGAGGCGGACAAGATCATCGTCTTGGAGCACGGAGAGATCGTGGGCACCGGGACCCACGAGGAACTGCTCGCGAACTGCCCGACATACGCGGAAATCGTCGATTCTCAGCTCAGCGCGGAGGAGGCGGCCGCATGACAAAAGGGCGGGAGCGAAGCGACCACCAGCCCCAGCGGCGAGCTGTGAACATGAGTGGCAACGGCCAGACAGCTCCGGTGAGCGGCAATGGGAATCGGCCCGCCAAAGCTCCCGAGCGACCCAAGTACGGCCCGCCGGCCAGCGGTGGCGGCCCCAGATGGGGCCAAGCCCGCCCGGTGGAAAAGTCGCTGCACTTCTTCCCGTCGCTCAAACGGCTGCTCGGACACCTGGCACCAGAGCGGATGATCTTGACTTTCGCCGTGCTACTCGCCGTCGCCGGAATCGGGATGAATGTACTCGGACCGAAGATCCTCGGCATGGCCACCGATGTGATCTTCAATGGTGTTTTAGGAAAGACCCTGCCGAGCGGAGCCACGAAAGAGCAGGTCGTCGCCGGGCTACGCGCCCAGGGCAACGGCAAGTTCGCCGACATGGTTGAGCGGTTGGACATCGTCCCCGGGCAGGGCATCGACTTCACGCTGCTGGGTGAGCTACTACTGCTGGCGCTGGTGCTGTACCTGCTGGCGTCGCTGTTCCTGTGGTTCCAGGGATATCTGCTGAACGGGGCGGTACAGCGTTCCATCTACACGCTGCGTAGCCGCGTTGAGGACAAGATCAACCGCCTGCCGCTCAGCTACTTTGATAAGCAGACCCGCGGCGAGCTGTTGAGCCGGGTCACCAATGACATCGACAACATCTCCCAAGCGCTGCAGCAAACGCTGAGCCAATTACTTACCTCGTTGCTGACCGTTGTCGGCGTCACGATCATGATGTTCATCATCTCACCCGTACTGGCGCTGATCGCGTTAGTGACGATCCCAGTTTCGATCTTGGTAACCACCTTGATCGGCAAGCGTTCGCAAAAGCTCTTCATTCAACAATGGAAGTCCACTGGTGAGCTGAACGGTCACGTCGAGGAGGCCTTCACCGGACAGTCGCTGGTCAAGGTGTTCGGCCGGCGCCGTGAGGTTGAGGCGGTGTTCGACGAACGTAATCGCACGATGTATGCCGCAAGCTTCGGCGCTCAGTTCATCTCCGGTTTGATCATGCCGACGATGTTCTTTATCGGGAACCTGAATTACGTCGCGATCGCCGTCGTCGGCGGGCTTCGGGTGGCGAGCGGCACGATGAACCTGGGCGACGTACAGGCGTTCATCCAATACACCCGAATGTTTACCCAGCCGCTCACCCAGCTGGCCTCAATGGCCAATCTGCTGCAGTCTGGGGTTGCGTCGGCCGAGCGGGTGTTTGAGGTCCTTGATGAAGAAGAGCAGGTGCCTGAGGAGGCCAGCTCGCTCAATCCAAGCTGCGGGCGAGTGGCATTCGAGCACATCTGGTTTTCCTACGATCGGCAGCAGCCGCTGATCACCGACCTGTCCCTAGTCGCGGAGCCCGGTAGCACCGTGGCCATCGTTGGTCCGACCGGGGCCGGCAAAACCACGCTGGTCAACCTGATCATGAGGTTCTATGAGCTCGATCGCGGCCGCATCACCCTTGATGGCGTGGACATTGCCACCGTCCCCCGGGCCGTGTTGCGGTCCCAGATCGGCATGGTGCTGCAGGACACCTGGCTGTTCCACGGCACCATCCGAGAAAACATCGCCTACGGTCGGCCGACCGCGACTGAGGAGGAGATTCACGCGGCGGCCGAGGCCACCTATGTTGATCGGTTCGTGCACGCACTGCCGCACGGCTATGACACGGTGCTTGACGAGGAAGCGAGCAACCTCAGCGCCGGCGAAAAACAGCTCATCACGATCGCTCGTGCATTCCTCGCCGATCCGGCTCTGCTGATCTTGGACGAGGCGACCAGCTCTGTCGACACTCGCACGGAGGTCTTGGTGCAGCGCGCCATGGCGGCGCTGCGCTCGGATCGGACTAGCTTCGTTATCGCGCACCGGCTCTCCACTATCCGGGACGCCGATGTGATCTTGGTGATGGAGGACGGCCGGATTGTTGAACAAGGCACCCATCACGAGCTGCTCGACGCCCGTGGCCACTATTTCGACCTCTACAACTCCCAGTTCGCGGCAGGCAGGGAAGAGCTGGAAGAGCTCCGACCCGGCGTCCCCGTTGGGGCCGGGCCCGGCGGCGGGCGGAGGCCGCTCTGATCAGGACCTCATCCCCGTCAACATCTCGATGGCCTCACGAATCATCGCGATGACCTCTTGGGGACGCTCCTCGATCATGGTCCAGGTGAATCGCAGCACCAGCCAACCGTCGAGAATGAGGAGATTCTGCCGCCACCGATCGCTCTCGAAGACTTCCGCGCCGGTGTGATACAAGCGGCCGTCGATCTCAATGACCAGCTTCAGCTTGCGAAAGATCACGTCGACAAAGAAGGTCAAGTCGCGAAGGACGAGCGGCCTATTCGCCTCCCATCCGGTAATGCCGGCCTCGCGCAGCAAGCGATGGAGTGAGCGTTCCGCCGCGGACCAGGGCTCTGACCGGGAGTCGAGTAGCAATTGACGCTTCAGTCGATTTCCAGGCCGAGTTGGCGTGAGCTCGAGAGCGCGGTGGAGCTGCGCAAGAGTCGTGGCCCGGGTGCGCAGTGCCTGATCGATCCCATCGCCGCCGACTGTCGCGCAGAGATCCAATGCGGTCAGCGCCGGCGAGGTATAGCGGAGGCCTGACCGAGTGATCACAAGCTCTGGTGGAATGTGCCGCCGTTTGAACTCGTAGCCCCTCTGCGGTCGGCGCTGCCGCTTCAGAGTGCAAGCGATCCGGGATACGCGAATCTCCGGCCAAAAGGAGACCCAAGCCGCAGCCTCGGCGACCAAGATCGCATCGGGATCCCAGTGCATCAGCGCGCGCACTCGGGCTGGCGTCGTGTCGCACAGCTCGGTACGGGCATAGACGCCTGGCAGGACGGCGCAGAGGGCACCATTGCGGATTAGCCGATCAATTGTGCCGCTCAGGATCGGGTGATCCCTGCGGGCAATGACACCTTCGGTCGCGAGGATGTCCTGAATGTCAGATTGCAAAGCCCTCACACTTAGTGAAGGCCTCAAAAAGGGGCCCGATGTTAACGGCGCGGCGAAGTTCGCTGAAAAGTTCGCTCCAGCGAAAGCCTGGATCGAAGATTTAGGCTCAAGCCCGGTCGGCTCGCCACATCTAGTGTGACGTTTTCGGCGCGGACGGCCGGAAGTGCCGAAACGTGAGGTTCATTCGCGGCCCAACCGGGCGCGAGGTCTTCGGAACCGCATGCGCATAGTCGCTTTGCGACTCATCCCGCATGACCAGCAGGTCGCCGTGCCCGAGGTGGCAGCTCCAGCGCTCGCCGGTACTCCGGTGTCGCAGCACGAACGGCCGCCGATCTCCGAGGCTGATTGAGGCGATAGTCGGCCGCGGACCCAGCTCCGGCTCGTCGTCACTGTGATAGCCCATTGAGTCGGTGCCATCCCGATAGAGGTTGGCCAAGCAGGAATTGAAGTCAACATCAAGCTCGTCGCGGAGCCGCTCTCGCAGGTCTGCCACGGCTTGCGGCCACGGCGTTGGCTCGTTCACGATCCCCGAGTAGCGATACGGTGCGTCGCCCATCCAGGCAGTCAATCGCGGTGTTCGAAGGCTGCGACCGTAGAGCCTGATGGTGTGCTGTTCCCAGGCAATTTCGGATCGGAACCGCGCAAATAACTGGTCGGCATCCTCGACCCACCCGGGGTAGTAGTCGACGCAGCGCGGTTGCACGCGCCCCAAATTAGCGCTGTCCAGACGCCTCCCCTGTGAGTGATGTGTAACCAGATGCTCGTTGTCCAGCGACCGAGGGCGGCGCAAGATGGGGAGGTGCATAGGCGTGACGAGCGGGACGCGGCACGCGCCACCCGGTGGTGGGCAAGACTCGCGGGCGCCGTCGCAGGCCTGGTCGGTCTTGGTATCGCAGCTCTAGGTGCATGGCTTGTGGCCCCAGACGGTTCTCCGGTGCCTGCCGTGGGCGAGCTGATCATCGATCTGCTGCCTGCACCGTTGGTGAACTTCGGCAAGGACGCTCTAGGTACCGCAGACAAACCTGTGCTGCTCGCGATCATCGTGGTTGCCGTCCTCCTCCTTTGCGCCTTGGCTGGCCAGCTGGAGTTGCAGCGCCGCTTCGCGGGGGCGGCGGTCTTCGCCATGGTTGCGGTGCTCGGAATCATTGGCATCAGCGCTCAACCGGACGCGACAGTCGCCGCATACGTACCAACGGCCGTTGGCCTCCTGCTGGGATACATGATCTTGAGCACGTTGATCGGAAGACTGCAACGCTGGCGATCCGCGGTCACAACTGCCCAGGACGGTGAAGCCCAGTCCGCCGCACGACGCAACTTCCTGGCCTGGACGATTGTGGTTGGAGCCGCCGCAACCGTCGCCGCCGTTGGCGGACAGCTGCTTGCCAGTGCGGCGTCGGCCGTGGACAGCGCACGCGAGAAGCTGAAACTGCCAGCTCCCACGAAATCTCCGCCCGGCCCGCCACCAGGTGCGGAGTTACATATTCAGGGCCTTAGCCCGTACGTCACTCCGAACGATGACTTCTACCGGATCGACACCGCACTCCAAGTGCCCACGGTCGATCCGGAAACCTGGACCCTGCGGATCACCGGGATGGTACAAAACCCCATCCAGATCAACTACGCCGAGCTGACCGCCAAGCCGCTCGTCGAACACATGACCACGTTGACCTGCGTCTCCAATCCGGTCGGCGGCGACCTGGCGGGCAACGCGTTGTGGCTGGGCTACCCCATACGCGAACTGCTGGCCGAGGCGAGGCCTCTCGCCGGCGCCGACATGGTGCTCTCGAAGAGTCAAGACGGCTGGACTGCCAGCACGCCGCTATCGGCCCTCACCGACCCCAGCCGGGAGGCGTTGTTGGCGATCGGCATGAACGGCGAGCCGCTACCCATTGAGCACGGCTTCCCCGTCCGCATGGTCGTCCCAGGCCTCTACGGCTACGTGTCTGCGACGAAGTGGGTTACCTCGCTGAAGGTCACTACGTACGCCCAAGAGCAGGCCTACTGGACGCCACTCGGCTGGTCCGCCAAGGCTCCCATCAAGCTCGCATCGCGGATCGATGTACCGCATAAGTCGACGGTCGATGCCGGGACGGTCGTCGTCGCTGGAGTCGCCTGGGCCCAGCACGCCGGCATCTCGGCAGTCGAGGTGCAGGTCGACCAGAACGCCTGGCAACCCGCCCAGCTCGCCGAGACCGTCGGTCCCGACACCTGGCGGCAGTGGAAGTACGAGTGGGCTGCAACCCCCGGCACCCACAAACTCACGGTTCGCGCCACCGACGCCAACGGAATGCTTCAGACGGCTGAGGAGGCGTCCCCGATGCCTAACGGAGCAACGGGATACCACTCAATCCAGGTCAAAGTCCGCTAATCCGTGCATTAGGTTCGTGATGTGCGCATCGCGGTAGCCCGGGAGCTGGCTCCCGGTGAGGCCCGTGTTGCGATGGTTCCCGAACTGGTGGGCAAGCTGCGGGCTGCCGGTTACGAGGTGGCCGTGCAGGCGGGAGCCGGCACCGGCGCGCTGCTATCAGATGCCGTGTACGAGGCTGCCGGCGCCCTGGTCACCGAGCACCCATTCGATGAAGCCGACGTAGTGCTGAGCGTGCAACCGCTCGATGGCAAGTGCTTGGCCCCGCTAGCATCTGGAGCTGCAACCATCTCGTTCTTTCCGGCCGCCGAGCGCCCCGGCGATGTCGCGCTTCGCCGTGATCGGAAGCTCACCACTTTTGGTATGGAGTACGTCCCACGCATCTCCCGAGCCCAGTCGATGGACGCCTTGAGCTCTCAGGCCTTGGTAGCCGGTTATCGCGGAGCAGTCGTCGCCGCCAGCATGCTCGGCCAGTTCTTTCCGTTGAGCATGACCGCCGCCGGTACGGTCCCACCGGCCCAGGTCGTTGTCTTGGGCGCCGGGGTCGCTGGGCTTCAGGCCATTGCGACGTGCCGGCGCCTGGGTGCGGTGGTCAAGGGTTACGACGTACGCGCTGCCGCAGCCGAGGAGATCCGATCGATGGGCGCCCAGGCGATTGAGCTGCCGTTGCCGACGCTGGAGGGTACTGGTGGCTACGCCCGGGAGATGACTGAAGATCGCGCCCAGCAGCAACGCGAGCTGCTGGCCAGCTACGTCGCCGCCGCAGACGCCTTGATCACCACAGCAGCGGTTCCGGGGCGACGAGCGCCACTCCTGGTGACGACCGAGATGGTCCTCCAGATGGCGCCCGGTTCGGTTGTCGTCGACCTGGCTGCAGAGGCCGGCGGTAACGTCGAAGGCGTGGTCGCCGGCAAAGTAATGCGAGTGGGCGCGGTGCAGCTGTGGGGCGGCGAGAATGTAGCCAGCCAGATGCCGGAGCCGGCCAGCCGGCTCTACGCCCAGAATGTGCTCAACGTGATCATGCTGATGACTCGCGATGGCCGTTTTGTGCCCGATTTTGACGATGAGATCACGGCGACAATGTGTGTTACTCATGCGGGAAAGGTCCTTCGTGAACACTGACCCGATCATCTGGCTGACGATCTTCGTGCTGGCGATCTTCGTTGGCATCGAGGTGATCTCGAAGGTCTCCTCTACACTGCACACTCCGCTGATGTCTGGCGCGAACGCCATCCACGGCGTGATCTTGATCGGGGCCATCCTGGTGGCCGGTAGTGCGCAGTCCACGCCAATTCTGGTGTTGGGCCTGGTCGCCGTGGTCTTGGCTTCGATCAACATGGTCGGCGGATTCGTCGTCACTGACCGGATGTTGATCATGTTTTCTCGCCCTAAGCGAGCCGTCGAGAAGTCCGCGCGTCGAGAGCTCGAGAAGTGACCCCAGCTTGGGCCCAGCTCGGCTATCTAGGGGCCGCGGTGTGCTTTATCGTCGCCCTCAAGGGCCTGTCCTCACCCAAGCACGCCCGGCGCGGCAACCTGATCGGCGCGGCCGGGGCGGTGTTGGCCTGCATGATCGTTTTCTTCGCCTCCGACATCCAGCATCTGCTGCCGATCTTGGCGGCGATCGCGGCTGGTACGGCAATCGGCGTCCTTGGCGCCTATCGCGTCCAGATGACGCAAATGCCGCAAATGGTTGCATTGTTCAACGGCGTCGGAGGCGGCGCGGCAGCCATTGTGGCGATCATCGAACTGACCGAGCTGCGCGCCGCCACGACGCCATTATTTGACCTGATCGCGACCGCGTTCACGATCCTCATCGGATCAGTCAGCTTCGCCGGCTCTGTCGTCACTTTCCTCAAGCTCCAAGAACTTATGACGACCCGGCCCGTGGTGTTCGGGGGATATCCCATCCTGTACGGGCTGGCATTGTTGGCCGCGCTTGGGTTCAGTGTCGGCCTAGTGCTGATGCCAGGCATGACATTTGCCGTACTCCTGGCCGCTGTTGGCGCTGCCCTCGGGGTGCTACTTGTCCTGCCGATCGGTGGCGCGGACGTACCGATCGTGATCTCTTTACTCAACGCATTCACTGGACTCACGGTCGCCGCCAGCGGCTATCTGCTGGAGAACATCCTGCTGCTGGTTGCCGGCACGCTGGTCGGCTCCGCAGGCACCCTGCTGACCCGACTCATGGCCAACGCCATGGGTCGCTCCGTGATCAACATCCTGTTTGGCACGCTGAAGGGTGGATCGACGCTCGGCGCCACGACCGCTAGTGATCGCCCCGTAAAGTCTGCAACTCCCGCCGATGTGGCGATCTTGCTCGGGTACGCGCAACGAGTGATCATCGTGCCCGGCTACGGCCTCGCGGTCGCACAGGCGCAGCATGCCCTGCGCCAGCTGGTCGATCTGCTGCAGGAGCGTGGCGTACAGGTGGACTACGCGATCCATCCGGTAGCCGGCCGGATGCCAGGACACATGAACGTGTTGCTGGCCGAGGCCCAGGTGCCGTACGAGCAGCTCAAGGAGATGGACGAGATCGATCCGGAGTTCAAGCAGGCCGATGTCGCGCTAGTCGTGGGCGCCAACGATGTGGTCAACCCGGCGGCCGAGACCACGCCTGGCGCGCCGATCTACGGTATGCCGATCCTGCACGCGAATCAGGCGCGCCAGGTCGTGTTCATGAAGCGGTCGATGCGGCCCGGCTTTGCCGGCATTGAAAACGAGCTGCTCTACCAGCCGACCACCACGCTGCTCTTCGGCGACGCCAAGGACACTATGAGCAAGCTGCTTGCCGAGCTCAAGGCGCTCACTGTCTAACTGGTAGAGCGCGACCAGCGCTCGAGGAATTCGCGAAAAGAGAAGCCGCCGATCTTGGTATCAGGATCGGGGAGATTGGCTCCAGCCGCGTACGCCCGGAGGGTGTCGCCAATCGCAGGCAATGTGATCAGTCGCGGAGCCGCCTTGCCCTTCTTGGCCCGGAGCAGTGTGAGCGCTTCGGCGAGGCTGATTTGCTCCGGTCCAGCCAGATCGGGTACGCGGCGATACGCAGGCGGTGTCGGACCCATCGCGGCGTCGGCAAGCTCGGCCGCAACCCAGTGATGGTCGCACGGTTGGAATCTCATACCTTTGGCGACAACTCCTAGCCGACCCCACATTGCCACCTGAGCAATCTCAATGATGAGCGTGTGAAACTGCGTAGCTCGCATCACCGTGACCGGCAGCCCGCTGCCCGCGAGATCCAGCTCGCACTCATACTTCGTCCGGTAGTAGCGCTGCGGGACACGATCGCAACCAACGATCGACACATAGACCACATGTGCCGGTGTCGGCTGATTTGCCAAGATCGTGATCATCCGTCGGGTGCCGACGAGATCGACCGTACGGTGCCGCAGGCGATTAGTGGCGGCATGCACCACGCAGTTGGCGCCTTTCAGCGCCGCTTCCAGTCCCTCGCCGGTAGCAAGATCAACGCCGGTACGCCGGCTGGCTGAGATCACCGTCGCGCCGCGACCCTCAAGCCTGCGTACCACGTCTGCACCGAGCGGGCCACGGCCCCCGGTGACAACGATCTTCATCCAGTGAGAATAGTGGTCTGGATTTCCGCAACGTCGGTGGCGCGTCGGCTGGCGCCATCGCGGCAGCCCTCACAGCCGCCGCGGAGCTGGGCCGCAGCAGCCTAGTCTTGGCGTCGAGCGGCCTGAGTCGACACGAAACGAAGCGGCCCGAAGCCTCGAGCCAGAGGAACGGCCTCAGCATCCGCACCGGCTTTGCGGGCCTCGCCGACATCATGAGCTGGCTCACCCAAACACGTCCTGGTGATCAAGAATCCGACGAAGACTCGACAACCCGCTACCACGCTGGCCGACCGTCTCGCTCAACCTCGGCGTTCATCCCCACGATGCACCCCACCAAGATGTCTGGCTGCCGCAGGACTGGGACGATTTGAACATTCCGGTCAAGAGTCTGGGCGCCTCCGGACTGGGCTTCGGCAAGGCGATCTTCAACACCGCGATGTCGTGGCGGGACAGCATGCAGTCCGCACTCCCTGGCTACCGCAACCGGATCGCCCAGGTCCGAACGAGTGCCGGGGAAGGAGGCACCAACATCTTCATGCCCCGCGAGATCATCGCCTCCCTCGCGCTGCGCGGCGCTCTGGCCTGGGTGCGGCTGCGTACTCGTTTCATCGACGACCAGCACTGGAACCGCTTCCGTTGGCTGCGGCTACGCATCGCGATGAGCAACATGGAGAGACTGCGTGCCGGCACTTTTGAGCGGCGCGGTTTCTACGCGGACGCCTTCTCGGGCGAGGCGTGGCTGCAGCCGCCAGGTCCCTCGCGAATAGTCGGCACTAGTGTGGCGGATATCTGCGTCGCACCCGAGTACGGAGGCTTGTATGTCAGATTCTGCCGACCAGACCAACCACATTCCCGACACCATGCAAGCCGTGATTTGCCACGGACCTGAGAATTACCAGCTTGAGGAGGTCGCCGTCCCGAGGCCGGGACCGGGTGAAGCGTTGATCAAGGTCGAGGCGACCGGGATCTGCGCTAGTGATCTGAAGTGTTATCACGGTGCTACGAAATTCTGGGGTGACGCGAACCGTCCCGCGTACGCGGAAACCGAAGTGATCCCCGGCCATGAGTTCGTCGGAAAGGTCGTGCAACTTGATGACATGGCCGCGAACCGCTGGGGCATCGCCGTTGGGGATCGCGTCGTCGCTGAGCAGATCGTGCCGTGTTGGAAGTGTCGTTACTGCCTTGATGGTCACTACTGGATGTGCGCCCCGCATGACATTTTCGGCTTCAAACGCCGTACGCCGGGCGGCATGGCGGAGTACATGATCTACAACAAAGACGCGCTCGTCTATAAGATCTCGCCAGACCTGCCGGCAGCGCACGCCGCATTCACCGAGCCACTTTCATGCGCGTTGCACGGCGTGGAACGGGGCGAGATCAAGTTCGATGACGTTGTTGTCGTCGCGGGCTGCGGGCCGATCGGCCTTGGCATGATCGCGGGGGCGAAGTCCAAGAACCCTAAATCAGTTGTCGCTCTGGACATGGCTCAGGACAAGTTGGAAATCGCCAAGGCATGCGGCGCCGATGTGATCATCAACATCGGGGCCGGGGACCCGGTGGCGAAGATCAAGGACATGACCGACGGATATGGAGCCGACGTCTACCTGGAGGGATCCGGTCACCCATCCGCCGTCGCCCAGGGCCTCAACTTACTGCGGAAGCTGGGCACATATGTCGAGTACAGCGTCTTCGGCAGCGACGTCAGTGTCGACTGGTCCATCATCAGCGACGACAAAGAGCTCGACGTACGCGGCGCCCATCTAGGCCCGGACTGCTGGCCTGCCGCTATCCGGATGCTCGAGTCCGGCCGGCTGCCGGTCGACAAGATCTGCACTCACCAGCTGCCGTTGGCCGAGTTTCAGAAGGGCCTCGACCTCGTTGCGAGTGGGAAGGACTCGATCAAGGTTTCGCTGATCCCCTGATCGGCCACGCCCTTCGGTCCGGATCGACAGGCTCAGAAACGTCAGTTTGGGTTTAGGCAGATCGAAATTCGGCTAGCTAGTCGATGACATCACTGGAGGCTCCGATGACCCATGTATACAACGACCCCGCCGAATTCCCCAGCGACGTGATCAAGGGCTTCGCCGCGGCGTACCCGCAATACGTACAACGCGTCGAAGGTGCCTCCGGGTTCGTACGCGCCGGTGGACCCCTGGAGGGCAAGGTCAGCCTGGTCATTGGCGGCGGTTCCGGCCACTACCCCTCCTATAACGGCGTCCTAGGTACCGGCTTCGCCGACGGAGCGGTGCTCGGCGGTCTGTTCGCGTCCCCGTCCGCGGAGCAGGTCTATCGGGTGGCCAGATCAGCTGATGGGGGCGCCGGGGTGGTGCTGGGGTTCGGCAACTACGCCGGGGACCGGCTGAATTTCGGGGTTGCTGCCGAGCGACTGATCAACGAAGGTATCGACACCCGGATCGTGTGGGTGACCGACGACGTCGCCTCGGCCAGCCGGGACGAGCAAGAAAAGCGTCGAGGTATCGCGGGCACCTTCACCGTCTACAAAATGGCAGCGGCGGCTGCGGAGAACGGCGCAAACCTTGACGAGGTCGAACGCGTCATGCGCGCAGCCAACGCCGCAACGTACTCCTTTGGCGTCGCCTTTCACGGCTGCACACTGCCCGGCGCCGACCAGCCGCTGTTTACCGTGGATGAGGGCCACATGGACTTCGGGCTGGGCATTCATGGCGAGCCCGGAATTACTTCTGCTCCCTGGATGTCGGCCAAGGACCTCGCCGGAACGCTTGTGAAGACCGTTCTCGCTGAACGTCCTGACAATGCGAGCGGCCGAGCGGCGGTGCTTGTCAACGGGCTCGGCGCCACCAAGTACGAGGAGCTCTTCGCGTTGTACGGCCACGTCAACGATCTCTTGGAAGCTGCCGGAGTCGAACAGGTGGCCCCAGAGGTGGGGGAGCTGGTCACCTCCCTCGATATGGCAGGTTGCTCACTTTCGATCACCTGGCTCGATGACGAACTCGAGGGCTACTGGGTTGCCCCGGCGGAGACCGCAGCATTCAGGCGTGGCACTGCTGTGGTCAATGAGAAATTCACTACTCGCCGTACGGGCGCCGGTCACGTGGCGGAGACGGTGACCGCAGAGGCAAGCGAGGAATCGATCGCGGCTGCCACTGTGGCGCGTAAGGCAGTTGATGCGATCTACACGACGATCGAGGAGAACAAGGAGTATTTGGGCCGGATTGACTCGGTAGCAGGCGACGGTGATCACGGAATCGGCATGTCGCGTGGCTCCAAAGCAGCCTCCGAGGCGGCGAACGAGACCGAAGGCGGCGTCGAGACGGTGCTAAGTGCTGCGGGCCATGCCTTCGGCGACAAGGCCGGTGGCACCAGCGGCATCCTCTGGGGACTGCTCCTTGAAGGCGTCGGCAAGGGTCTCGGCAACACTGAGGCTGTGACGTCGAAGCGTCTGGCTGATGCGGTGCAAAGCTCAGCAACGCATTTGCAGGGTTTCAGTAAGGCCCAGCTCGGCGACAAGACCATGCTGGACGCCTTGTTCCCGTTCGTCGAAGCGCTGGTCGGGCAGGTCGACTCTGGAGCTTCGATTTCCGAGGCGTGGCGGTCGGCCGCCGATGCGTGCCGGACCGCAGCTGAGGCAACGGCCTCGCTGGTTCCGAAGATCGGGCGGGCGCGACCGCTCGCTGCGCGCAGCGTCGGCACACCAGATCCAGGGGCGATATCGCTGGCCCTGATTGTTACCGCGATCGGTGAAGTGCTCGGGGACGCGGAGGCAGATGCTTCCGCATCGGCAGAGTCCACGGACAAGGAAGGACAGAACGCATGAGCGAGCGCATTCGACTGTTGCTGGGTAGCGACAGCGCGGGTTTTGATTACAAGGACCACATCCTGGCTGATATGCATGCCGATGACCGGGTCGAGGTTGTCGATCTTGGAGTTTATGAAGGTGATCTCGACAACGCGTCATATCCGTCGGTGGCCATCGCAGCCGGAGAGAAGATCCGAGCGGGTGAAGCGGACCGAGCGATTTTGGTTTGTGGTACCGGCATTGGGGTGGCGATTGCCGCCAACAAGGTGCCCGGGATTCGGGCGACGGTAGCCCACGACTCTTTCAGCGTTGAGCGGTCAGTCCTATCCAACAACTGCCAAATTCTTACGCTCGGCCAGCGTGTTATCGGCCTCCAGCTCGCGCGCCGACTGGCCAAGGAATGGCTCGATTACGTCTTCGACCCGACTAGTCCCTCCGGACCAAAGGTGGCTGAGATCAGCGACTACGAGGACTCCATTACCGGGTAGCCGCGTCCATCCCAGCTTCAGCGGCTCGCGGCGGGACCGGCTATCCGCTCTGCGGCAAGCAGCATGTGGTCCTTCAGGACTTTGACCGCCTGGGCACTGTCACCGGCCTCGACGGCATCGACGATCGGTTCATGGTGGCTGCCCGACATGAGATTTGGGTGGTGCTCGTCGCCATCGCTGAGGATCGTGATGCGTACCAGACCCTCCAGGTTGCGCCAGGCGTCGACGAGTACCGAGTTCTCCGACAACTGGCAAAGCAACAGATGGAACCTAAGGTCCGCATCGATGTGAGCGCTGAAGTCTTGGTGGGGGTCATCAAGATCAGATAACGCCTTACGCAGCCTGGCTACCGCGGCGTCTCGTCTCCGCGAGGCGATGATCAAGGTGACTGCGAGCCCTTCCAGCGCTCCGCGTACCTGAAAGAGATCCCGGATCTCAGCGGGGGTTAGGCTGTTTACCCGCAGCATGCCGCGCGCTCCGGCAGTGACCAACCCTTCCTGCTGCAGGTGGCGGAGCGCTTCGCGGACCGTGCCGCGACTTACCCCGAGGCGCCCAGCAAGTTCCTCCTCACCGAGGTGATCCCCTGGGCGGTACTCGCCTGAGGTGATCGCGGTACGGAGTGCCTCGAGCGAGCGCTCACGCAAGGTGCTGCGGTCCAGGCTGGTGAGCGGCTGTGCGGCCATTGTCAGCTCCTCCCATTCGTCGCCAGAGGCAATCTTAGCGGCGTCAACAGGTAACTGTTGACAAATGACCGGGCTGTCCATAAACTCTACCGACAGGCAACTGTTAACAGTCAACTACCCAGCCAAGGAGAATGCGTGAGCAGTCCAGTAGGAGGAAACCAACCGAATACCTGCGACGCCGGGCCGCCGGCTAACCAGTCCGAGACGTTGCGCACGGCTATCCGGGGCAATGTGCCAGCGCCACGCAGTAACGGAGGAGGTCAGCTACCGGCCGAGCTCATAGCTCATTTAGTCGTGGCGCTATCGAAATATCTCCGCCAGCTGCGTGCGGACGGTCGACGAGTACCGGCCGAGGTGGAAGCGCTCACTATTTTCCTCACCGATCCCGCAAGGGCGCTTCAGGACGTGACTGTGCCTGACTCGTGGCCTGCCGCGTACGGCCACAGGGCAATGCACAAACGATTGCTCATAACCAAGAGCGACGCCGCCGAACTGCTCGGTGTTTCGCTCCGCACTATCGAGCGCCTGATCTCTGCCGGCCGACTCCCGCTAGTGCATGTGGAGGGCGCCGCCCGGGTACGTGTTGCCGATCTGGAGGCCTATGTGCAGGGGCTCAAGGCCGAAGGTGGGGCGATTGGTTCCCATCCGTCCCCCGAAGGACGTCAATAACGTGCGCGAGGGTGTCGTCACCGCCGAGGTTGTCCGCGAAGACCACATACGGTACGCCGACCACCCGCGGAGCGCCGCCTCGGGGATCTCGGGCGCATTCGGTTGCTGTGCGCCCACGACGTTCCTTGCCAGGAGTCAATGGATGTGGGAGCCGCCGTTGACGTCGTACGTGACTCCGGTGATGTAGCTCGACTCCTCGCGGCATAGGAAAGTGATGAGGTCGGCGACATCGTTGACGTTGCCGCCGCGGCCGACTGGAATCTGTGCGACGAGCTGTTCCTTGCGCTCGCCCGTAAGAGCCCCGCCGCTGATGTCGGTTTCGATGAAACCGGGCGCGACGGAGTTGGCCGTTATACCGTTTGGCCCCAACTCCCGCGCCAGCGCCCGGGCGAAACCGAGTTCGGCAGCTTTTGCCGCCGAATACGCGACCGCACCGAATACGCCGCCGCCGCGCTCGGCCGAAACCGACGACAAGAACACGATGCGACCGAAACCGCGTTCCACCATGCCCGGCACGACCCGCCGGGTGATGTTGTAGGAGCCGCGGACATTCACAGCGAAGATGCGGTCCCACTCCTCGCCCGTGACATCCAGGAAGCGGGTTGGCGAGGTGATGCCGGCGTTGTTGACCAATGCCCCAACCGGAGGCATCGATCCGTCGAGAGCGCCGAGCGCGGCCTCCACCGATGCCTCATCGCTCACGTCGCAGCCAACACCGGCTGTTTGCACCTGCTGTCGCTCGGCAACCTCGTCCGCAGCCTCCTTCGCGCTGGGCTCGTCAAGGTCGAGGATGGCGACGTTCCAGCCAGCCGCTGCTAGGGCATGCGAGGTGGCGCGCCCAATACCGCGCTTCGATCCGGCTCCGGTAACGATGGCGGTCCTGTCGGACACGGTCATGGTTTCCTCCAGGGTGTCTGGTCAATGTTGTAGTAGCGAGGTGATGTAGCGTCCGGCGCGACCAGCTTCGGTCGGACGGTCGTCGTCTTCGATGTCGTGGGTTTCCAGCTCCAGGCTGTAGTGGCCTTGATATCCGCTCGATGCGAGCGCCTCGATTGCAGCCGGGAAGTTCACGATGCCGCGCCCAATGCTCAGATTGATGTCGCCGAGGACGGCATCACGGAGATGCACGTGCCCAATTCGGCCGTCAATGCGGCGAACCGCATCGACCTCGTCGCCCCCGCTGGCCACGACGTGGCTGAAGTCCAACACAGCGCCGACCGGCGACTCGCCGAGCGCTACGTACAGCATCTCCGACCGCTCGACCGTGGCGCACAGCCGGCGCGAGTGTGGCGCCTCCACGAGCAGGTTCAGACCCGCAGCACTGACGAAATCGGCCGCCGCGGCGAGATTTCGCGCCACCGTGGCAATGTCGCGGGACAACTCGGTACGCGGCTCGGTGCCCTGCCGGCCGCAGGGCAGCATGATCGTGGATGTACCGACGGCTTGGGCCAGCTCAACCAGAGTCCGCAGCCGGCGCTGCATCTCGGCTGCATCCAGCTCAGGGTCATCCATGTCGGCGACATCCGCGTTGATCAGCCGGACTGTCACGCCGCTGTCGAGAATCTGTTCCGCAAGTGCCTCAATTTGGTCGGCAGGCAGCGGAATCGGTACGTGGTCGCAGACTCCAGGTAGCGAACCAAGGTCAGTCTCGCCGAAGCCCTGCGCCTTGATCTCCGCCAATGCCCCCGGCAGCGGCCAACGTCGAAACGAGATGGTAGAACAGCCGAGCCGGGAATCGATCGACGACTCGGATTCTCTTGCCGGATTTTGTGTGGTCATGTCCTCACGCGGTCGGCGGCTCATCTTCGGCAGCCCACGGGCCGTGACCGTGGGCAGTCGCGCCCAACTCGATCTTTATTCGAGCGACGACCTCATCGGTCGACAGTCCGTACCGGTCATGCAGCGTGGGTAAGGCGCCGGCAGCGAGGAACTCATCAGGCAGGCCAATGGGCGCAATGCGCTGACCCTTCCCGGCAAAGGCGAGTGTCGCGGCAACGGATTCGGCCAACCCGCCCACGATGGTGTGGTTTTCCAGGGTGACGATGAGCCGGTCACCCTCGGCGGCCCGCAGGATGGCCTGGGTGTCGAGGGGCTTGATGGTCGGGACATGCAGCACCGCTACGTCGACGTGGTCGGCTTCGAGTCGCTCCGCGGCCGCCAGCGCGCGCATGGTCATCAGCCCAGTGGAGATGAGGACGACGTCGCGGCCGGTGCGCAGCTCGGCGGCCCTACCGAGTTCGAAGTGGTAGTCGTACTCGTCGAGCACGGTAGGCACCTTGCCGCGCAGGAGCCGCATGTACGTGGGTCCGGGATGCGCAGCTAGCACTGGCACCGCCTGCTCGATGTCCACCGAGTCACACGGGTCCACGATGGTCAGGTTCGGCATGCCGCGCAGAATGGCGATGTCCTCAGTTGCCTGGTGACTCGGTCCGTATCCGGTGGTCAGCCCGGGCAGTCCACCAACGACATTGACGTTGAGGGCCGGCTCGGCGATATCGAGGCATAGGAAGTCGTACGCGCGTCGGGTCGCGAAGACCGAGTACGTGGACGCGAACGGCACAAGCCCCACCTCGGCCATGCCGGCGGCCGCGCCGAGTAGCGCCTGCTCCGCCATGCCGATCTGGAAAAACCGATCCGGGTGCGCGTCACGGAAGATGTGCATGTCGGTGTACTTGGCCAGATCGGCGGAGAGTCCGACGATCTCGGGGCGTTCGTCAGCCAGCCGAGCGAGGGCATGGCCGAACGGGGCGCTGGTCGTCTTCTGACCGGGGTCGGCAAATGAAGCGATCATCGCCGATGTGGTGAGCTTGGGAGCGGTGGTCTGGGTGTTCATCCGCGGAACCCTTCCTCGAGCTGGTCACGAGCGATTTGCCATTCGTCGGCGTCGACGCGCATGAAGTGCGCCTTCTCACGGGTTTCCAAGAGCGGTACGCCGCGGCCGATGCGGGTGTCGCAGATCAGCACCGACGGTGAGCCCTGATTTGCCTTAAGCTCGTCGAAACCCGCCACCAATGCCTCAATGTCGTTGCCATCAACGCGTACGGCGTACCAGCCGAATGCCTGCCACTTGTCGGTGATGGGCTCGGTGCGCAGCACGTCTGCGGTGGGCCCGTCGGCCTGCAAAGCGTTGACGTCGACGATTGCGGTCAGGTTGTCCAGGCCGTAATGCGCGGCGACCTGAGCGGCCTCCCAAGTGGAGCCTTCGTTCAGTTCGCCGTCGGAGAGCAGGTTATATACGCGGCCGTTGTTGCCCTGATAGCGCAGCCCGAGCGCCATTCCGGTGGCAACCGTGAGCCCGTGACCGAGGGATCCGCCAGAGATTTCCATGCCTGGGGTGTAGGACGCCATTCCCGACATGGGTAGCCGGCTGCCGTCCGAGCCGTAGGTTTGCAACTCGGCGACCGGAATGATCCCCGCCTCGGCTAGCGCCGCGTACAGGGCGATGGCGTAGTGCCCGATGGAGAGCAGGAACCGGTCCCGGCCTTCCCAGTGCGGGTCATCGGGGCGGTATCGCAGCTGATCCATGTACGCCACGGCGAGGACGTCGGCGACCCCCAGGGCCTGGCCAACGTATCCCTGGCCCTGGACCTCGCCCATCTCCAAGGCGTTGCGCCGGATCCGGTACGCCGAGTGTCTAAGCGCGGCGAGGCGGTCAGTCTGCTGGTCGGTGGTGGATGTCATGGTGGCTTTCCTAACTGGTCAGCTCGGGCCGGTGCGCCCAGGAAGCATGCTCGGGGATGATCTGGCGGCCTTCGGCTCGCTCCCGCTCAACCGCGCGCTCCAGCCGCGCCACCTCGTCTCGCTCCGCCGGCCCCCAGGTGTCCTTGGTTACCAAGGCCGCGACCAGGCCGAGCAGTCCGTAGAAGCTGAAAAGCAGGGCCGGGCCGATCCAGCCGAAACGGCCATAGAGGGCGGTGGCCAGCAGCGGGGTGAAGCCGGAGACGACCGCTGAGAACTGGTAGGACAACGATGCACCGCTGGTGCGGGTCTTGGCGTCGAACAGCTCAGAGAACCAGGCCCCCTGCACCCCGGCGAGCGAGTTCTGGCAGATGGCGTAGCTGACGATGAAGGCCAAGACGATCAGGACGGCCACGCGGGTATTGACCGTGAGGAACAGCGGAATTCCCCAGATCACCATTACCGCGCATCCAAACAGGTAGACCGGGCGCCGGCCGACCCGGTCGGTCAGCGCACCCCAAGCCACGGTGGCGAAGATTCCCAGAGCGGCCGCGATGAGAAGCGCGGTGAGGGTCACCGGCCTGCCGGCGATCTTATTGAGGCTTAGGTACGACAGCATGAAGGTGACCGCCACCGCGTAGCCGGCGGTCTCGGCGATACGCAGGCAGAACGCGCGCAGCAGGTTGCGCCAATCATCGCGTACCACCTCCAGCAGCGGGTTCTTGGAGAGTTCGCCTTCGTCCTTGAGTTCCTCGAACTCGGGTGACTCATCGATCTTGAGCCGGATCATGATGCCGACGACGATCAGCACCGCGCTGAGCAGGAACGGCACCCGCCACGCCCATGATCCCCCCAGTGGCACGCTGGCCAAGAAGGCCAGGTTGGCCAGCAACAACCCGACCGGGAAACCGGCCTGGGTGATGCCGGTATAGAGGCCACGTTTGCGCCAAGGGGCGTGTTCGAAGACCATCAGGATCGCGCCGCCCCACTCGGCGCCGAACGCCAGGCCCTGCACCACTCGCACGGTGACCAGCAGGATCGGCGCCCAGATGCCGACCGCCTGGTAGGTGGGGAGGCACCCGATCAGCACGGTGGCGACGCCCATCAGCAACAGCGAGCCGACCAGCACAGGCTTGCGGCCGATCTTGTCTCCGAGGTAGCCGCCCACGACGCCGCCCAGCGGCCGCACCGCGAACCCGATGCCCAGTGTCGCGAACGACAACAATGTGGCGGACAGCGGGTCGGACTTCGGGAAGAAGACAGTGCCGAAGTACAACGCGGCTGCCGTGCCGAAGCCGATGAAGTCATAGGTCTCGATCACTGCCCCAACTGAGCAGCCGATCGCCACTCGCTTCTTCTCTGGGGTGCCGTCGATGGGATGCCAGTGCGCAACCTCTTGCAGATGCGGATCGCTCATGCTGATCTCCTCAGTATTCGCCCGGCCAGCGGATCAATACCAACGCTGCTGGCCGCATGCGCTGCCATTTGTCATCTGTCGGATGACGTGGTGGTTCTTTTGTCGGCATCCAGGCTTTGCACGTACGCCCCAAGATCGGCGACCCGCACGCGTGCAGCGCCCCCCACGTGCACTAGCGGCAGACGGCCAGCCGAGATCAGTCGCTCAATGGTTCGCAGCGAAACACCGAGCTGCTCGGCGGCTTCACTCTTGGTTAGCAGCAGTCGCCCGGACACAGTTGAACAATCGAACGCGGCCCGTCAGCGGGTCAAGCACTGGCACGTGCTGACATTTCCTGACACAGGTTTGCGAGAAATGTTGGCAACTCCTCGAAGCTGAAATATGGCGCATTCGGGACCTTCGGCGGAGAAACGCAGTCGGTGGGTGGGGTACGGCACAATCTCAGGGTGATCGAGTATCGAACGCCAACCGAGATCGAGCAGATGAGGCCGGCCGGGCGGTTTGTCGCCGGGGTCTTAGCGGCGCTCGTGGAGCGGGCCGACGTTGGGGTGAACCTTCTCGAGCTCGACGAGCTCGCGCACCAGATGATTCGGGATCGTGGGGCCGAGTCGTGCTACATCAATTACCATCCCTCGTTCGGCGCGAGCCCTTTCGGCAAAGTGCTGTGTACGTCGGTCAACGATGCGGTGCTGCATGGGCTGCCGCACGACTACGATCTCCGCGACGGTGATCTGGTAAGCCTTGACTTCGCGGCATCGGTGAATGGGTGGGTGGCCGACTCCGCGATCAGCATGATCGTCGGCTCACCTCGTGAGCAAGATCAACAACTGATTGCTGCTGCAGAGGCGGCGCTCGTGGCAGGGATCGAGGCGGCCGTACCGGGAAACAAGATCGGAGACATCTCCTTCGCCATCGCCCGCATCGGTTCCCAGGCTGGTTACAAGATCAACACCGAATTCGGCGGGCATGGCGTGGGGCGTACGATGCACGGCGACCCGCACGTACCCAACAACGGCCGGCGGGGTCGCGGGCTGTTGCTGCGGCCCGGTCTGGTGATCGCGATCGAGCCTTGGTTTCTGGCCGGCACGGACAAGATCTATACCGATCCCGACGGCTGGACGTTGCGGAGCCGGGATGGTTCGCGGGGTGCGCATGCTGAGCACACGGTCGCAATCACCAACAACGGTCCGGTAGTCCTGACCGCGCGCTGAAGTGCGAAGAGCACCAAAAGTGGAGACGTTCCCGCGGGAACGTCTCCACCATGTAGGGGTGCGACGGCTTAACCGAAAGTGGTCGCAAACGACCTGCAAGTTGATTTAGATCGGACGCTTCTGACCACTTTCGAAGCCAGAGAAGTCAGCGGCGAGACTTAGCCGTTTCCTGCAACTTGCGAAAGCCGTCCTTGATCTTCTGCTGGTTCTCAGGCTTGGATAGTTCGCGCTGGGCGACCTGCAGCAGCTTGGCGACCACGGCGGCCTTCAGAATGCCCTTGACGAAGTTCATCAGTTCTCCAAATCATCTGGGGACAGTGCAATCGAGGTTAGCGACGGTCTCCAACTGAGTACTTAGTTTGCGGCTGAAACCCGGGCAATTTCAGTGAACGGCAGGGGACAGTCCTTATCGGCTCCCCGGATCACCTGAGCGCTGCGCAGGACGTCGGATGCCGCGTTCATCGCTTAGCGCTGGCCGGCCGCAGCCACAGCTCGATCCATCAGCGCTTCGAGTACGTCATCGCGGCTGGCCGGCACGCCAACTCGGAGCGCTACCTGATCTTGATCATGATCAATCACGAAGTTGAAGAACGAGCAGCAGGCCGACTCTCGAGCCACAAGATCAGATATCTCGGCGTACAGACCCTCAGCGGCCGCAAAACTGAACTCGACCAGGTGCGGGCCAATTCTCCGCGGCGGTTCGTCCTGACGCTGAAGGAGTTCCTCGAACTCCATCAGACGCTCGGGCCGGGCCAGGGTGGGGAGCGTGCAGAAATCGTCAATTGGCAACGCATTCATGCCTCATACCTCTTTTCAAGATCCTTGATTCGAGGCTAACCCTGTGCGTAAGTACGAGATGCAAGCGCGACTTCCGCCACAAAATCTGGGCGATGCGACACGTCGAGTGTTGTCTAACGAAATCTAAGGAATCCGCTATACGGGCTGATACGGTCCGAGACGTGGACCCGGTGCGGAACCCGTACGCACCCGGCGCGGGTCAGCGCCCACCGGAGCTTGCGGGCCGGGACGCTGAGCTGGCCGCATTCGACGTCGCCCTCGAACGGGTCGAACGGGGCAGGCCCGAGCGAAGCCTGATCCTGACTGGGCTGCGCGGCGTGGGCAAGACGGTTCTCCTCAACGCCCTGCGATCCAAAGCACTGGATCGGGGATGGGGCACTGGAAAGGTGGAGGCTCGCCCTGATACGAGCCTCCGCCGACCACTCACTGGAGCACTGCACGCGGCCGTACGTGAGCTGTCGGTACGCCACCGGGCGCCGGACCGAGTCAGCGAGGTGCTCGCGACGCTGAAGGCGTTCGGTCTCCGGGCCAATCCGCGCGGCGGCAAGTTGATCGAGCGCTGGACGCCGGCGATCGATGGGCCGTCGGCCTCGGGACGGGCCGACTCTGGCGACATGGAAATCGACCTGCTGGAGCTGCTCACCGATGTGGCCGCGCTCGCTGCCGACATCGGCGTCGGCGTGGCGATCTTCATCGATGAGATGCAAGATCTGACTCCGGAGGACGTTTCGGCGCTATGTGCAAGCTGCCATGAGCTGTCCCAGACCGCTGCGCCCCTGATGGTCGTCGGCGCCGGACTCCCGCATCTGCCCAGCGTGCTGTCTGCGTCGAAGTCGTACTCCGAACGGCTCTTCCGGTATGTCCGCATTGACAAACTCGATTCAGCTGGCGTGGAGCGAGCCCTGCTGGCTCCGGCCGAACGCGAGGGTGCGACCTGGGCAGCCGACGCTCTTACCGCGATGGGTGCGACCTCAGGCGGCTACCCCTACTTTGTGCAGGCGTACGGCAAAGCCGCGTGGGACCATGCGCCGGATTCGCCCATTACTGCGGCCGATGTTGCCGTGGCCGCTCCGGAGGCCGAGGCTGAGCTGGCCGTGGGATTCTTCGGATCAAGATACGAACGGGCAACGCCGGCCGAGCGGGACTATCTGCGTGCCATGGCGGGTCTTACTAACGAACTCGCCCCGGACGCGCCCGTCTCCACCACAGACGTTGCTGAAGTCTTGGGACGCAAGCCGTCCTCGTTGTCCCCGGCTCGAGACGCACTCCTGAAGAAGGGCCTGGTCTATTCGGCCGAACGCGGCACCCTGGCATTCACAGTTCCGCACTTCGGTCGCTGGCTGCGAACCCATCCGCCTGCTTGACGGGAGGCGCTCGCGGATCGCACGATGCACCGCGTCCGCGAGCGGATCTATCGACGGCAAGTGGGTCCTCGGTGATCGTGACCGTGCTCATGGCAGGTCACTTCATCAGAGATACTGATTCTCCGAATAGCGGGAGGATCGTGCCGGGTAGTAGTCGCGGCACAACCCTCCCCAATAGTTGGGTGTGTCCCGCGTGAGGTGAGCTGTGCGTGAAGCGGAGCTAATGGCACATGATCACTGGACGCGCGAACTCTTGCCGAGCTGCCCACCTTGTCAAAGAACACGATGATCGCCGAATTCGACCGAGTCGGCACTGATCCGCGGCTCCGATTGCTGGTCGAAATTGAGCCAGTCGCCGCTTTGAAACGTGAGCCGGGTGGAAAAATTCGGTGGTCCGATCGGCTTGAGCAAGATCAATAGATGATCGACTTCCAGAGCAGGCGTCCCAAGTCGCTGCGCCAGCTGGCTCACAAGGCCGCGGAGATTATCCCGATGTCATGGATACCGCCACGCATGTTGCTCCGTATCGATCGGGCGTTCTTTCGCATCAGCGGTGGCCGAGCTACCTTATCTGCCTGGGTTTCCGGATTTCCGATCATCATGTTGACAACCATCGGAGCGCGTACCGAGCAGCCGCATACTCTCCCTGTGCTAGCGCTGCCGGACGATGATCGTCTGATAGTGATTGCTTCCAACTTCGGCCGCCCCTCAAACCCTGGCTGGTATTACAACCTTCGCGCTCATCCCTCAGTTGTGGTCACCTGGAAAGGTTCCTCGATCGAGATGCGCGCCCGAGAGCTGATGGGTCAGGAGCGGCAGCGGTACGTGGACCTCGGCCTTAGGGCTTATCCGTGGTGGGAGCCGTACCACCGCCGCGCTGCACCCCGGCAAATTCCAGTGATCATGCTCGAGCCGAGTATTGAATCTTGATCAACACTTGGCCGAGAATCCAGCTCCTGCTTGGTCAGTCGCTTTGCTCAACAACTCTCTTGAGACCATCGAGCATCAGTTGCCAGTTCGCGGCTGAATGTTCAGCCTCGTCGGTGCTGCTGCTGTTGTCCTGAGTTAGCCGTACCGACGTGCCGCCGTTGGTTTGCTGAAGCTCATAGAGCACTCGGTGGTAGTTCTCTGGGCGGTCTTCCTGGCCGGTGAGCGGGCTGAAGTGTGTGACTTCCAGTCGCCGACCGGGCTCCGCCGCGATGACCTCCCCCTTGTCCTCGTATTCGCGGCCCTCGAATTCGCCCTTCCAGGTGATCGGGCTGCCCGGCCTCCAATCGGTCGTCACCTCGGAGCCGAACATGAACTTCTTGATGAGCTGCGGATCGGTGAGAGCGCGCCATACCTTCTCGGGTGGGGCATCGATTTCGCATTGAGCAGTCGCAATATGTCCTGTCATGACGGTCCTCCTAACGCGGCAAAATGTCGTTCTGCGAAAAGAGATTCATCGATGTGACATACCCGGGTGCGTAGGTCAATAACCACACGCGTAGTTCGGCGTCACCCTGGCTTGTCGAGGAAGCCAGCGATCTCGTCCAGCGTCGTTCGGTCGCCCTCGAGGTGCGGAACATGGGCTACACCTTCCAGCCAGACCAGGCGAGCATTGGGAATCATCTCCGCAGCCGATGGGTTGATCGCCTGAATGTCCTCAGCATCGAGCCGGCCGAGCAGTACCAAGGTTGGCGTCGTGATCTCGCCGAGCCGGGACCACGCCGGTGGAATGTCGGCTAACGTGCCGGGGCTCTCGGCCCGCAGCGCGCTGCCATTCATCTCCAGAAACAGCTCGCGGACTGGGCCGCCAACGCGGCCCTCGTCGGCTGCCGGACCGTCGAGCCACATCCAGGCATCCAGCCGGTTGACCTCGTCAAGGTCGCCGGCGCTCCAGGCCAACTCCATTAAGGCGTTGAGTTCAGCCGTCGGCCCCTCGTGAAGTTCGGGGTACGGCGCGCCGCGTACCGCCGTACCGATGAGTACCAGCTGAGCCACGCGATCGGGATGTGCCAGCGTCAGATCGATGGCAACCTGACCGCCCATCGACGATGCGACGACGGCAGCTTGTCCGACTCCGGCGGCGTCGAGAACAGCGACAGCGTCGGCTACGGAGGACCAGCCGTCCTCCGGGTCGTACTTCGTCTCGCCATAGCAGCGCATGTCGTACGCGACGCAGCGATGGCGTGGGCCGAGCCGGTCGACAACGTGCTGCCAGCTGCGCCGATCATTGACGCCGGCATGGATGAGAAAAACGTCCCTGCCGTCGGCGACACCTGTGCATTCATATGCCAGCTGTGCGCGTCCGGATGTAGCAAACACATCGATCTCCGTCTCGTCGGGGCTAGCCGTGCTGAGCGACACACTAGGCCAGCGCGCTGACAGTGTTTGAGCGGGCGTTTGAACGTAATGCCTGCGACGGAGCCTTCTTCCTTGTCTGGTTTATAGGAAGACGCTAATCTTCCTAGGTGGCTCTGAATATCAAGGATCCGGCGACTGATCGACTGGCGAGAGAGCTGGCCGCCGCAACTGGTGAATCCATCACAGTTGCTGCTCGCATCGCCATTGAGGAGCGTCTGGCCCGGATCAGACATCAACATCGAGCCCGTCGACCAGCCGACGCGCTCGATGAGATTCTGGCGCGTGGCCGGGCCCGGCGACTGCTTGATCATCGGACGGAGGATGAAATCCTCGGCTACGGGCCGGATGGCTTGCCGCAATGAGCATGGTGGTGGATACTTCCGCCCTAGTGGCCATCGTCTTGGGGGAGCCGGACGCAGAGCGCTATCTCGAGGCCATTCGACGCAGCGCCGGTCCACCTTCACTGTCAGCGGCGAATGCCGTGGAGGCGACGGTCGTTGTCGAGGCTCGGCAAGGTCGAGAAGCGTCCCGCGATCTATCGCTACTTGTCGCGGAATCCGGGATGGCAGTTGTACCAGTCACCGCAGATCAAGTTCCACTAGCCGTCGACGCATGGCGTCGTTTCGGGAAGGGTCGACATCCGGCAGGGCTCAACCTCGGAGACTGCTTTGCCTACGCTCTTGCACGCGCGCAAGGCGTGCCGCTTCTCTTCAAGGGCGATGACTTCAATCAGACCGATCTCCCCACCGTGTTATGAACGGCCGGGTCGCTAGAGCTGCATATCGGTGAATCGCGAGTAGTGGCCCTGGAACGCAACGGTGATCATCTTGGTCGGACCATTGCGGTGCTTCGCGACATCGAAGTCCGCCTCACCAGCCCGATCAGAATCCCTGTCATAAAGATCCGGCCGGTTCAGCAAGATCACGACATCGGCATCCTGCTCAAGGCTGCCACTCTCACGGAGATCGGAAAGCAATGGCCGCTTGTCAGTGCGCTGCTCCGGCCCGCGATTGAGCTGGGAGAGTGCAATCACTGGTACATCGAGCTCCTTGGCCAGCAACTTCAGCTGCCGGGAGAATTCGGAGACCTCGAGCTGCCGGGACTCCACCTTCTTGCCTGAGGTCATCAGCTGGATGTAGTCGATGATCACCAGCTTGAGATCATGACGCTGTTTCAGCCGGCGTGCCTTCGCTCGGATTTCCATGATCGTCAAGTTGGGCGAGTCGTCGATGAACAGCGGCGCCTCGGAAACCTGGCCCATCTTCGCCGACACTCGGTTCCAGTCCTGATCACTCATTCGGCCGCCGCGAATATGCGACAGCGGAATGCTCGCCTCGGCCGACAGCAGACGCATGGTGATCTCGATCTGGCTCATCTCCAGACTGAAGATCACTGAAGTGAGGCCATTCTTGATCGAAGCTGATCGAGCAAAGTCCAGAGCCAGGGTGCTGTTGTGCGTGGGGACCATCGCGCAGGTCGCTAAGTACATATGGTCAGCGTTGTCCACCTGAACGCAACGCACTGGAACGGACTCGATCCGCTCTACTGACACCACATAGTGCTGTTTTGACGCCGGATGGGGGTGCGCTCGCTTGTATCGATGACGTACCGCTTTTCGACCTAGCCAGAACACGTCGTCATCTGTGGTGAAGCTGATGCAATAAGCCGTCGACGTAGCAAGGCTCCGCCCCCGGACCACCTTGCTGTTCATATCGGCCCTATAGCCGAGGCTCGCCACGAGCTCGAAGACGTCGGAAGCCAAGTGCTTCGATGAGGAGTAGTACTGGACCAATCCGTTGGATCCGACCGTGCCATCTGTGTCCAATAGGCCTGCAAGCAACGCACGTCGTTGAGTCTCCGATGCCCGAAGATACATGGCCGGGATGTGCTTGTTGCCGAGAACTCCCAGACCGCGCAACACCGCCTGCACGGTCCCGTGGTCAACGCGACAGCGCGCACAGCGGTTCCTCCCAGCGTAGGGCTGGCCGCAATCCGGACACGCTGACGCCGGTGCCTTTCGATCAATTTCCTGTAGTCGGAAGCCAATCCCGTAGTTCAGGCCGATCTGCTCTACAACGGCAAGGCCGCGACTGCGAAGATGCTGACCGATCTCAGGGTCGGCGCTGGTAAACCGTGCACCGGCTGAGTGGCCATCGCCAAGCCATACACCAAGTGCGTATGGGTCAAGAGGTAGATCAGTGTCCTCAAGCTCGAGCGCCGCCGTCAAGGGCACGGCCCAGTTGCAGCGCCCGTCGCCGAGTCGAGTGGATGCCGAAAGTTCCGCCGTCGACACGACCTCGTGATGTTCAAAGGCATGCCATGAATTCACCGACCGGCTTACCCGTGACGCGAGCGCCTTCAGCATAGATGCGCGTGGATAGACAATGGGAGATCTCGCGCCCCCGTTACTGTCGCGTGGCAGTGGGCCCAGCGCCACACCATGACCCACTTTGCGGCCCACCGAGTGGAGCACATTTCGGAAGTCGGCACCCACCTCGTCCACCAACTCTCGCATTGACACCCACGACTCATCCCTTTGCGCCTGGACGGCGAGCTCCGTCACATGGGTGATCGCTGTGTGATCGAAGTAGTAGCGCGGAGGGATCCGCTGAGCAGCGGCCCGGCGCGATGCCCGGCTGGAGGCGCGCCACTGATGATCAGCGTCAGCGATCACTGACGTACCGTTCGAAAAGGTCACTTTGAAGCAAGGCCGGTTAAACAAGACCTCTGTTGCCGCTACGACCGTCGTCGGACGACCGTCGCCTCCGAGCAGCTGATCGCCGACCTGGACCTCTCCCATTGAGGTCCAGCCCGTTGGAGTGGGAAGAGGAGTGTCGAGTGCGAGCGCCTTCCCAACGGCAGGCCTGGCGGCAACGATCACCAGCTGCCCGGGGTGCAGACCGTTGGTCAGCTCGTCCAGATCGGCGAACCCGGTCGGCACCCCGGACAGCCCTGCCCCCCGTGATTCGATGGCTTCCATCTCATCGAGAGTCGGCTGCATCAGTTCAGACAGCGGCTTGTAATCCTCCGAGAGCCGCCGTTCGGTAACCGAGTAGACCTCTGCCTGTGCTCGGTCGACGATGTCGTCGACATCGCCCTCGGCCGCGTACGACATCTGCCCAATTCGTACCGACGCCTCCACGAGCCGGCGCAAGACCGCCTTCTCATGCACGATTTGGGCGTAATAGCCGGCGTTGGCCGCCACCGGCACACTCGCCAGCAGGGTGTGCAGGTACGGCGCGCCGCCGATGCGCAGCAGCTCGCCGCGTTTGCCTAACACATCAGAGACCGTGACGGCGTCCGCCGGCTCGCCGCGTCCGTACAGGTCGATGATGGCGTTGTAGACCTGCTCGTGTGCCGGCCGGTAGAAGTCAGTGCTGCGCAGCACCTCGACAACGTCGGCGATAGCGTCCTTGCTCATCAGCATGGCACCAAGCACGCACTGCTCGGCCTCCATGTCCTGCGGCGGCGTACGGTCCGATAGGCGAGGTGAGTCGCCGCTGTAGGGCGGCATCACCTCGGCAACACTCACCCTTACTCCTTACATATCTCCGGCTGGACGCTGCCCCCGAGCCCGTCGGACACCCGCCCAGTGCCAATGAAGTACGTGCCAATGAAGTACATGCCAACCAAGCACTTGCCAATCACGTACCAATCGAATACGTGTTCGGAACAGTAGTGACCCCCACTGACAAACACGCTCGTGCGACAACCGGACGAGTCAACGGCGGCAACCGTACGCGGTAGCGGAAGGACTGAACAGCCTGTTATCCACAGGGCCTGTGGACAACAAATCCTGCACTGTGGGGGACACGCCCTGGGCTTGTGCAGACACTGGGTATGGGTCTGGGGACCATCACGTACTTTTAGCCCCGAATGAGGTTTTGACTAGGGAGGATGTGCCTCTGGATAGAGTGGATGAAACTTCGTCGGGAGCTATCTCACAACTCGGATGGGCTTCGTTAAGGTTCGTGTGATTTTCCCGGACGGAACGTATTACCCACAGGTTCATCCGCAAGCTGTTGAAAACATGCCGGCCGAAATTTCCAGCCTTTGGTCGGACATCTATACATGCAGACCAAGTAGCACGACTTGACGCAGTCATATACCCTGAGGGGGTACTTGACCGATGACGGAAGGTGCCAATTGCCTGCTCACGATATGCCCGATCACGACATGCCTGACGACAGTCACCATGGCTACATTGCGAGCAAGGACGACTACCTTAAACGACTGCGGCGAATCGAGGGGCAAGCCCGTGGCTTGCAAAAGATGATCGAAGAAGAGCAGTACTGCATCGATATTCTGACCCAGGTGTCGGCAATGACCCGCGCGCTGCAGTCGGTCGCTCTGGGCTTGCTTGGTGAACACCTCAGCCACTGCGTCGTTCGAGCTGCGGCCGAAGGAGGCGCTGAAGCCGACATGAAGATCGAGGAAGCCTCCAACGCCATAGCCCGTCTCGTTCGTTCTTAATTAGTCCTGTTTCTAACAAAAAGGAATGCCCATGTCCGTCACTAGCCGATACGTCGTCTCTGGGATGCACTGCCACCACTGTGCGGGTTCGGTCACCCAGGAGATTTCTGCAGTCAGTGGAGTGACCGACGTCAAAGTTGATCTCAACAGCGGCCAGTTGGTCGTCATCAGTGACAAGGAAATCCCGTTCTCCAGCATTGAGGCTGCGGTAGACGAGGCCGGCTACCGCGTCGCGATTGCCTAATCGGACGCCTGACGATCCCTAACGATCACGCCTGATCATGAACCCGCCGGCGAAGCTTGCCGCCTTCCTTACGCTGCTGGCGGCTGTCTTCGGCGTGTCCTACTTTGCGGGCACTCAGTCCCAAGCGCTGCTGGCGCCGGTGCAAACGCACAGTTCCGAGATGGTCGCGCCTGCAAATACCATCGAGGGCTACACGTTCGGAGCAGCCGACCCCATCCTCAAACCGGGGAAAGACGTACCGGCCGAGTTCACCGTAACCTCACCTAGCGGCGAAGCGCTCACCGAGATCGATCATGATGCGGGTGAGCACATGCATCTGATCGCATTCCGACGTGACCTCACCGGTTACCAGCACCTCATGGCACAGCAGGGCGAGGGCACATCGTGGTGGGGACTTCTTGATCTGACGCCTGGTCCCTGGCATGTGATCATCCATTTTGACTCCAAGGCGTTGGGCCGGGAGATCGCTTTGGCAACCGACTTTATGGTCAGCGGTGGCTATCGACCTGAGCCGCTACCACCGGTGACTGATGAAGTGCTGGTCAAGGGGCTGACGATCAGGCGTACTGGCGCTCTGACCACCGGCGGGGACAGCAGCACTGGAGTGATCGTCAGTGATAATGGCCAGCCGGTGACCGATTTGCAGCCCGCACATGGCGAGATGGGTCACAGCGTCGCTATCCGTCCCGCCGATCTTGGCTATCTCCACCTGCATTCGACTACCCAAGGCAGTGCTGGGCAAATCGTGGGGGGGCCGCAGCTCGATTTCGTTGGCAGCGTGCCCGACAAAGGCAGCTATCGCATCTTCGTAGAGTTCTACCGCGCCGACAAGCCGTATCTCGCCGAGTTCACTGTGCAGGTGAGGAGATGACCCAGCTGCGGGCTCCTATGCAAACAATCGAGCTTGAGGTTCAAGGCATGACCTGCGCTTCCTGCGCCGCCCGAATCGAGAAGAAGCTCAACCGGCTCGAAGGTGTCAATGCCACCGTAAATTTCGCGACCGAGAAGGCGACGGTCCATGTCGGCAGCGGCACCTCTGCGCAGACCTTGATCGAAACCATCGAGAAGACCGGTTACGGCGCGACGCTCGCAACCGAGAGCGCGCGGGACCCCGATCTTGAGTTGCGCCAACTACGTCGCCGGATGATCATCACTGCTTCACTGAGCTTGCCGGTGATCGTGATGGCGATGGTTCCGGCCTGGCAATTTCGGGGCTGGCAATGGATCTCATTCGCCCTTGCGGCTGTGGTGGTGATCTGGGGCGCCTGGCCGTTTCATCGCGCCACCCTGCTCAACCTGCGGCATGGCCACGCGACCATGGACACGCTGATCTCCGTCGGCACGCTTGCTGCATTCGGCTGGTCGGCGTACGCGCTCCTGTTCGGCGCGGCTGGTGAGATCGGGTTCACCCATCCGTTCGAGCTTCGCCTGATCCGGCATGCCCCGACGGCCAATCTCTACCTCGAAGCCGCGGTCGGCATCACCACCTTCATCCTGCTCGGACGCTACCTGGAGGCGCGAGCCAAGCGTCGATCTGGCGCGGCCCTCCGGGCGCTGCTCGAACTAGCTCCGTCGGAGGCGACGTTGCTTACTTCGAGCGGTGAGACCGTCGTTGACATTTCGCAGTTGCATATTGGCGATCGGTTCGTGGTGCGACCCGGTGAGCGGGTCGCCACCGATGGGGTGATTGTGTCCGGGCACAGCGCACTGGACACCTCGACGGTGACAGGGGAGTCCGTGCCGATCGAGGTAGGGCCCGGCGACGATGTGGTGGGGGCCACCGTCAACACCCATGGCCGGCTCGTGGTCGAAGCCACCCGGGTCGGGGCTGACACCCAGCTGGCGCAAGTGGTGCGGATGGTCGAGGCAGCGCAAAGCGGCAAGGCAGCGATCCAACGCCTGGCCGACCGCGTTTCGGCGGTCTTTGTGCCGATCGTGATCGCGATTTCCGCAGCGACTCTGGGCTTTTGGTTGGGGCAGGGCTCTGGCGTCTCATTCGCCTTTACTTCTGCGGTGGCCGTGTTGATCATCGCGTGTCCATGCGCGCTTGGGCTGGCGACGCCGACGGCCTTGCTCGTCGGCACTGGGCGGGGAGCCCAGCTCGGCATTGTGATCAGCGGGCCTGAGGTGCTCGAGTCGGCTCGCCAGATCGACACTATCGTGCTTGACAAGACGGGCACCGTCACCGAGGGCCGGATGGCGGTCGTTGCGGTGACTGCTGGCACCGGCGCCCGGAAAGATGAGGTGCTCATCGCAGCCGGCGCAGCCGAAGCTGCCTCTGAGCACCCGATCGCGATGGCCATCGCCGATCACGCGCGTACAAAGGGCTGCTTGCCCACGGTCTCCACGCTCCACAACCGCCCCGGCCTCGGCGTTCTCGCCGACTTGTCAGCATCTGGTGGTGCTATAGCCCACCTGGATTCTGAAAAGTCGGTGATAGTGGGGCGGCTGGAGTTGCTGGAGGAAGAGGGAATCCCGGTTTCTTCGGAACTGCGAGGCGCGTACCTGGCCGATCAGGTGCGAGGGCGTACGCCCGTGCTCGTCGGCTTGGATGGCGCGGCCCGGGGAGTGATCGCCGTTGCCGATGTGGTCAAGCCAACCTCAGCCGAGGCCGTACGCCGCTTCCGTACCCTTGGCCTGCACCCGATGCTGCTGACTGGTGATCATGAAGCTACCGCCCGGGCGGTCGCCACGGAGGTCGGCATTGACGACGTCATTGCCAATGTCTTACCGGAGCAGAAGGTCGCCGAGGTGATCCGGTTGCAAGGTGCTGGGCATCGGGTCGCCATGGTTGGCGAGGGAGTGAACGACGCAGCGGCGCTGGCGCAATCTGATCTTGGCATTGCACTGGGCACCGGGACGGACGCGGCAATGCACGCCAGCGACCTGACACTGATCAGCGGAGATCTGCGGGCAGCAGCTGACGCCATTCGGCTTTCCCGAGCCACGTTGCGCACCATCCGCGGCAATCTCTGGTGGGCCTTCGCCTACAACGTGATAGCCATACCGCTAGCCGCCGTCGGCTTCCTCAACCCCATGATCGCGGCGGCTGCGATGGCACTCAGCTCGGTGTTCGTGGTGACCAACAGCCTCCGGCTGTTGAACTTTCGCTAGCTGATTGCACTCTGACGGGCGGCCGAGCGCTTTCGCACGGCGTAACGCAACACCGCAAAATCGGAGCCGTGCGCTGCCGCGCTAAGGAGCTGGAGCGGCGGTGTCACGATCCTTCGGGGCAGCAAGGGTGCGCCGGATCCAAGGCACACGGAGGCGATACTGATGAGCACCTCATCCAGTAGGCCCTGATCATAGAATTGCCCGACCAGATCACCGCCGCCTACCAGCCAGACATTCTTGCCGTTGGCTGCCTCAAGCATCTCCTTGTGAACCGGCGCCACATCGCCCGAAACGAACCTGATGTCTGGGCCCTCGACTCGCGGTAGTTCCCGACTGCTGAACACCCACGTTGGAACGGCGTACTCCCATTTGCTCGGATCGGACAGGAAGCCGGTGTAGTTTGCGATCCACTCGTACGTCGTGGAGCCCATGGCGATCGTCCCAACCTGAGCGATGAATTTCGGATACTCCTCTTCGATACCGGTTTGCTCGCTGAACTGGAAGAGCCACTCCAGCGAGTTGTCCGGGTCGGCGATGAAGCCGTCGATGCTGCTGGCTGTGTAGTACTGGGTAGACATGCCGTTCAGCTTCGCATCGAGCTCTGACAGTTCTTAGGCGTGGCGAGCGGCCTCGTGCTCCTGATGGCCGACCGGCTCCAGCTGGAAGGTGCAGTGTGAGACGTCGAAGTGCCCGCCCAGGCATTCACCCAGCCGGTCCAACACCTCACCGGAGCGTCCCTCGCTGATGCAGGCCTGATCGATGATGACATGTGCCGACAGCACGGGGACGCCGCTCGTAATCGTCCAGGCATGCAGATCGTGCACGTCGACCACCCCGCGTACGCGCGCAATGTGATCCCGAACTTCGTCAAGATCAACGCCATGCGGCGTGGCTTCCAGCAGCACATCCACCACCTCGCGAAGCAATGACCAGGCGCGCGGAATGATCAGTACCACGATGGCGAGCGAAGCGATCGCATCGAAGGGCGTCCAGCCAGTGATCATGATCAGTACTGCGGCAATGATCACGGCAAGCGATCCGATCAGATCTCCGAACACCTCGAGGTAGGCGCCACGCATGTTCAGACTCTTGGATTGCGCTGGATGCAGCACCAGCAGTCCTGCCAAGTTGGCAAGCGCTCCAACGACCGCAACGATCAGCATCAGACCGCTTTGGATCTCGACGGGATTCCGCAGCCGGTCGACCGCCATGATCAGCACCCAGACAGCCACGCCGACCAGCAGCAGTGCGTTTGCGAGAGCCGCGAGCACCTCGGCTCGCTGCAGACCGAAGGTCCGTTTCACGGTGGCGGCGCGAGTCGCAAGGGAGGCGGCGATGAGCGCCATGATCAGACCGGTGGCGTCGGTCAGCATGTGACCGGCGTCGGCAAGCAGCGCCAGCGAGCCGGCGACGAGCCCACCAATCACCTCAGCGATCAATACGGAGACGGTGATGGCGAGGACAACAATCAGCCGCTTTCGGTGTGCATTGGTCGCGGTCAACTCTCTAACACCTCCTCCTTTACGCCGACTTGTCAGAATCTGAGCACCATATTTGGTGCTCAGATTCTGACAAGTCCACGCAAGGCGGTCACTAATTGGTCGCTAACGTCAGGTTCTCGAACACTGATCCGAATCCAGTCTGGCCCGAGGCCGGGAAAGGTATCACCCCGGCGTACGGCGAAACCGTGATCCCGCAGCGCCAGGCGCATCCAGCCAAGTTCATGGTCGCCGCGTACGCCGCTGGTGTCGACGAGTACGAATGGCGCCGCCGGCTGGCCTGCAACACCGAGTCCGACAGTCCCAAGCTGCTCAACTAAGTAGGCACGGTGGGCGACGATCTGCCTGGCCCCCTCCGCTGCCTCACTCCGAGCTTCGGACGTCAGACAGGCAACCATGGCGGCTAGCGCTGGCGTCGACACCGACCAGGGCGGCTGCTGGCGGCGTAGCGCTCCGATCAGCTTCGGATCGCCTAGCACATATCCGGCGCGGAGCCCGGCCAGCCCCCAGGTCTTGGTGAGCGAGCGAAGCACCAATAGGCCCGTCAGCTCATCAGTGATCACAGTCTCTGTTTCGCCCGGCACAGCGTCCATGAATGCCTCGTCGACGACCACTATGCGGCCGTCCTGACGCATCGAGTTGATCAACGCTGCCGCATGCAGCACGCTCGTGGGATTCGTCGGATTCCCGATCATGACAAGATCGGAATCCTGCGGCACCCGGCGCGGATCGAGCCGAAATCCATCTGAGGCAGCCAGAATCAGGCGACGAGGGTGATGTCCTGCGGTGAGGAGCGCCGCCTCCGGCTCGGTGAACTGCGGATGGACAACTACCGGCCGTTCAGCCTGATACGCGCGTGCAATGAGGGTAAAGGCCTCGGCAGCTCCCGCCGTGGGAAGTACTTGATCAATGCTGAGTCCATGCGCCGCGGCGATTGCCTTGGTGGCCGCATCGGCGTTGGGATAGGCCCCGAGCTGTTGCGTGGAGTCGTTGATGAGTGCGCCAAGCCAATCAGGTGGAGCAGAGCGGCGGACATTCACGGCAAGATCAATCAGGCCTTCGGCGGTATCGCGATCTCCGTGGTGTTCAAGATCGTAAGCCGAGCCGTCGCAGCTGCTCGCGTGATCATGTACCGCGTTCGCAAACCGCTGTGCGAGCTGGGGATATCCAGCCCAGTGCAGATGCAGATAGCTGGCATGTAACGTCTCCCGACCGATCCCCGCGGGATCAGAGGAGAAGCCGATCGGCTTGCCGTCCAGGAGCCAGGCAGCGGCCGAGCCGTCAGATGGCTCCACTGTGGTGCGGTGAAACTCGTGGCCAGCGACCCGAGTTCCCTTCTCGGCCAACAGGTGATCATGATCCGCGGTGACGGTTCGATAACTCAGTGTCAGCCGCTGCGTCATGATCGCCAGGGCGTCGAGCGCTCCGACCATGGCCAATCCATCGACGCTGCGGCACAGATAGAGCAGTCCCGCACATTCGGCGACCGTCGGCATGCCGGCCTTGATCGCGTCCCTGATCTCGGCCCGCATTTGCTCATTGATCGAGAGCTGTGCCGCATGCAGCTCGGGAAATCCACCGCCTAGATAGAGGCCGGAAGTCCCTGGCGGGAGATGCTCGTCCAACGTCGGATCGAAAGTGACCGGCTCGCATCCGGCAGCGCGGAGCAGTTCGTCGGTCTCCGGGTAGCGAAAGGTAAAGGCCCGGCCAGCAGCAACCGCGACTACCGGACGGGCAGCTGTCGGGGGCAGCACCTGTTGAGCAGCCGACCAGGGCTCGGCCTGCAGCGCTGGTGCGGACCGTGCGATCGACATGATCGCGGCAAGTGAGACATGATCACTGATTCGCCTGGCGAGGGCGGCAACCGCAGCGGCTGCTTCCTCACGCTCCGCTGTGGGAACAAGTCCCAGGTGCCGGGAAGGAATCTCGATGCCGGCATCCCTTGGCAGTACGCCCAGCACCTCAACGCCAATCTCCTGCAAGGAGTGGATGATCTCGCGCGCATGGCGGTCCGATCCCGCCTTGTTGATGATCACACCACTCAACCGGATATCCCGGTCGAAGGTGTTGAGCCCGTGGACAACTGCCGCGGCGGTACGCGACATGTGGGAAATGTCCAGCACCATGATCACGGGCGCTGCCACGAGCCGAGCCACATGCGCGGTGGAAGCGAAACCCTCGGTGCCGATCTGCCCGTCGAACAGCCCCATGACGCCCTCGATGATTGCCACATCCGCGGGCTCCGGGGTTTGCGCGCCATGCAGCAGCAGCGGCGCCATCTGGTTCTCGCCGCAAAGATATGGATCGAGATTACGGCCCGGCCGGCCGGTAGCGAGTGTGTGATAGCCCGGGTCGATATAGTCCGGCCCGACTTTGAAGCCCCCAACCTGCAAGGCTGCCGCACTCAACGCACCCATCAGTCCGGTGGCCACCGTCGTCTTGCCATGGCCCGAACCGGGCGCGGCGATCACCAGGCGCGGCAGATCCATCGTTGATCTTGGTGACGCCGATTCGATCACCACTCGATCCCTCGCTGACCTTTCTGTCCGTTGTCGAAGGGATGTTTGATCTTGGTCATCTCGGTGACCAGTTGCGCGGCCTCGATCAGCTTGGGAGCGGCGCGGCGGCCCGTAATGATCACGTGCTGGTAGCCGTTCCGAGACTCCAGGGCCTCAACGACGTCGTCGATATCGATCCAGCCCCAATTGATCGGGTACGTGAACTCATCCAGCACGTATAACGTGTGGGTCTCTTCGGCAAGCCGCCGCTTGATCTCCTGCCAGCCCTCCGCTGCTGCTGCAGCGTGATCATCATCGGTCCCAGCCTTGCGGCTCCAGGACCATCCGGCGCCCATTTTGTGCCACTCGATGGAGCCGCCGCGGCCGGTCGCCTCATGTAGTCCGGAGAGCGACTCAAGTGCGCTCTGTTCGCCGATCCGCCATCGAGCCGACTTGACGAACTGGAAGACTCCGACCGACCAGCCCTGGTTCCAGCCACGCAACGCCAGCCCGAATGCTGCCGTGGACTTACCCTTGCCGTCGCCGGTGTGGATGATCAACAGCGGTCGCTGCCGCCGCTGCCGCGTGGTCAGTCCATCGCCAGGAACCATCTCCGGGACACCGGACGGCATTAGGCGGCCTGCCCTTGGCGTACGGCGCGGACGACTTGATCAGCACCGACCTCGTCGACTGGAACATATTGAGCGCCGAGGTGGACACTCAAGGTCTGGGCCAACCCCAATGACATGCGTCCCGATTCGCAGTCGATCAGTAGCGAGCTAAGCCGGGTGCGGCGCAGTTGATCAGCGACCAGTCGGGACCGGCCGACCGCATCTGCGCCGTGCGTGGCGCGACCATCGGTAATGAGAACGAGCAACGGTCTCCGGCGTGGATCGCGGATCCGTTCCAGCCGCAGGGTTTCTGCGGCACAGATCAGACCCTCGGCAAGAGGCGTACGCCCTCCAGTCGGCAGCTCCTGCAACCGACGTGCGGCGGTGTCGATCGAGGAAGTGGGCGGAAGCGCTAACATCGCTTCGGCACCGCGGAAGGTGATCAAGCCGATCTTGTCGCGGCGTTGGTAGGCGTCAAGTAGGAGCGACAGCGCGGCGGCTTTGACTGCCTCCATGCGTCGCCGCGCAGCCATTGAGCCGGATGCATCGACAACCAGAAGCACGAGGTTGGATTCGCGCCCTTCCGTCACGGCCAGACGAAGATCGGTAACGGCGAGGCGGAGTTTCTCAGCAGGCAGGCGACCGCGGGCTGGCTGGTGCGGCGCGGCGGCACGGATGGTCCCGGTGAGGTGCAGTCGACCACGATCATGATTCGCCGGAATCACTCCGACTTTTCGACCGGTCGAGGTCAGTGCGCGGCTGCGACGTCCCGACTCACCGATGCCAATCCCGGGTGCGGTGAACAGCCGGGTGTGGTACGTCTCGCCTGCGGAAAAGATCCGTTCGTTGGGCGCTGAGCCTGCCGAGGCGCCACTCACCGAGCCTTCGACGGACGCAGGCTGGATGTTCTGCTGTCCATTTGTGACGCCGGCGTCCTTTCGACCCGAACTTGTCGAAGGGCGGTTGGGCGGAGGACCATCAGGAGGGTTCGGAGCAGGATCTGGCTCCTCATCCAGAAGTCGATCAAGGAGATCCTCATCTAGACCAGGCGCATCGAAGGGATTGCGGCGCCGCCGATGCGGCAAGGCGAGCCTGGCCGCCGCCCGGATATCGGACCTGGTGATCTCACTGCGGCCCTCCCAAGCGGCATGCGCGGCGGCCGCTCGAGCGGTCACGATGTCAGCACGCATGCCGTCGACTTCGAACGCCCCGCAGACTCTGGCGATCGTCGTCAGTTGTCGATCACCGAGCCGTACCGACGGCAGCAGCGTCTGGGCCTCGAGGATCTGGGCCCGTAACGCGCCTTCGTCGGGTGAGTATGCGGCAACAAAAGCAGCCGGATCACGATCGAACGCGATCCGGCGACGGATCACCTCGGCTCGTAGCTCCGGATCTCGAGGGGCGGCGATCTCCACTGTCAGGCCGAAGCGATCAAGTAGTTGTGGCCGCAACTCACCTTCCTCAGGATTCATTGTCCCGATCAAGATCAGCCGGGCGGCATGGGCAACCGAGACTCCATCCCTCTCGACCGCCGATCGGCCCATCGCAGCGGCGTCCAGCAACAAATCGACTAGATGATCATGAAGCAGATTGACTTCGTCGACATAGAGGATTCCGCGATGCGCGGCAGCCAACAGGCCTGGCTCGTACACGACTTGGCCACCACCGAGCGCTTGTCGAAGATCAAGCGAGCCGATCACGCGATCTTCGGTCGCACCTACCGGAAGTTCGACGAGTCTGGCGGGCCGCGTCGTTGCGACGAGATGATCATGGGGGCCATCGGGACAGCGTGGATCAGGATCGGCTGGATCGCAGCTGAAGCGGCAGCCCTCGATCACGCTGATGCTCGGCAACACCTGTGAGAGGGCGCGAACCATGGTGGTTTTCGCCGTACCCTTCTCACCGCGTACCAGAACCCCGCCGACCTCTGGCGAAATGGTGGTCAAGATCAAGGCGAGTGCCATGTCTTCGGAACCGACGACTGCAGAGAACGGAAACGTCCTCACTTCACACCCTTCCTGCGGGTATCCACGCCCGCGGCATGTCTGGGTTGGACCGGCGTACGCGGCATGCGACGGCGGTCGGCGGCGGCAGTCGTCCTGACTTCCCGGACATTTGATCGGTGACCGAACGTCCGGGTCACAGTGGCGGGACCGCTCCGGACTCGCACCGGATTCCTCTGCCGTAGCCGCCTCGAATCATGTCACAGAAACCTCCACCGAGCTGTAAGGGTCGGCATCGCGGGAGCAGCTCAAGACGATTCGCATACAGTCTGAGGCGTGATCGAGGTGGTTGGTCTAAGTGCGCGCGGTTGGGATGACCTTCCAGAGCGACACCGCGTCACGATCCGGTCCGCGCAGGTGCTGCTAGGGAGTCCTCGGCATTTCGAGCTCGTTCCGCAGTTCGCCGATCAGCAGCGGCTGTCATGGCCGACTCCGCTGCGAGACGCGCTGCCAAAACTGCTCGACCAGGTTGCCGCAGGACGCGTCGTGGCCCTCGCCTCCGGTGATCCGTTGGTCGCCGGGATCGGCAGCACTCTCGTCGACATCCTCGGGCCGGACGCGGTTCAGGTCCATCCAGCAGTGTCCTCAGTGGCGCTGGCGCGAGCCCGGATGGGCTGGGCGGAGGAGACCACGCAGCTGGTACGGCTGCGTGGCGGCGACCTGGATGCCATGCGGCGAAATCTGTTTCCAGGCCAGCGTTTGATCATCTTGTCGCGCGATGCTGAGAGTCCGGGCGAGGTCGCTGAGCTGCTTACCGATGCCGGCTACGGCGACAGCGTGATCACAGTCTTCGGTGATCTTGATAGCGAGAACGAATCGCGAAGCGACGTGTTAGCCCGCGATTGGTCGGGTAAAGCGCCGGCGCTGAATGTGATCTGCGTCGCCTGTGCTGGCGAGGGAGGAGATGCATCGCTGGTCCCCGGTTTGCCTGATGAGATCTTTGATCATGATGGCCAAGTGACCAAGCGTGATCTTCGGGCTGCCGCATTGGCTCGTCTCATGCCGCGGCCGGGGGAACTGCTGTGGGATGTTGGTTCGGGCGCGGGCTCCATCGCAATTGAGTGGCTGCGCTCTGACCCCAGATGCCAGGCGATTGCGATTGAGCGCGATCTTGACCGGGTGAAGCGAATTCGTGGCAACGCCGAAAGCTTGGGCGTTCCGAATCTGCATGTGCTGCATGCGGAGGTGCCGGGGGCGCTGGCTTCGCTGCCCCGGCCAGACGCCGTTTTTGTCGGCGGCGGCGCGACCGACGAGACACTCGCGCAGGCGTGGTCCGCGTTACCGCCCGCAGGTCGGCTGGTCGTTCATGCGGTGACCCAGGAGACCGAGATGATCATCGTCGGTTGCTGGCGGCGTTACGGCGGTGAGCTGACGCGCCACATGGTTGAGCACCTGGAGCCGCTTGGTCGCTATCACAGCTGGCGACCGGCACGGCCGGTGGTCCAATGGAGCGCGATCAAGGCTTCGCAGTGACGGTGCATTTCATTGGGGCCGGCCCGGGGGCAGCGGACCTTCTCACACTACGTGCGGTGCGGTTGATCGAGTCTTCTCCGGTTTGCGTGTACGCCGGCACCTACATTGACGATCAAATCTTGTCGCATTGCCCACCCGCCGCCACGCTGATCGACAGCCAGCATCTCGATCTTGATCAGATCACTGATCATTTGATTTCCGCTCACCAGCGCGGAGGGGATGTCGCACGGCTCTGCTCGGGGGATCCTTCAATCTATTCGGCATTGGCTGAGCAGACCCGGCGGCTAAATGCAGCGGGCGTCGATTGGGATGTGACACCCGGCGTGCCGGCGTACGCGGCCGCAGCGGCGATCATCGGGCGCGAACTGACGGTTCCGGAGCTGGCGCAGACAGTGATCTTGACGCGTACCCAGGCCGTGTCAACCGCCATGCCGGAGGCGGAATCACTGGAGTACTTGGCTCGGACACGAGCCACCATGATCATCCATCTGGCGATTCGTCGGATCCGGCAGATCTGCGCCGAGCTCACACCTGCGTACGGCAGCGGCTGCGCTGTAGCCGTGGTCGCCAGCGCCACACAGCCCAACGAGGTAGTGCTGCGTGGCACTTTGGCAACCATCGCTGATCAAGTCGAGGATGCCGGCCTGCGTCAAACGGCGGTGATCATGGTGGGTGAGGCGTTACATGCCGAGGACTTTGTTGAATCCCATCTATACGGAAAACGCCCCCGCGGCTAAATAGCAAAAACGAGTCGGAGGCCCGCGTCGATTTCGTTCATGAGATCGGACGAAAGGGAGCCAACACGTTGCCACAGCTCCGACTTGTTGATCGTTGCCAAGGCCGAAACATTCGCAACCGAATCCTTGGGCAGACCGGACGCCGTTCGATTGATCAGGACGTTTCCGGGCATCCGTTCCAATCTAAGAGTCGAGGTGATCATTGCTACGACGACCGTGGCGATACGACTTTCGTTGAAGCGATCAGAGGAGACCACGAGCACTGGTCGCTGCTTCGCCGGACGGCCTCCGATCGGTTGACCTAGGTCTGCCCACCAAATATCGCCGCGTCTAGCTACCACTCGTCATCCGTACGTCGGAAGCGTTGCCGCCCCGCATCCACAGCGTCTTGGTACGAATCATCGTCGCCCACCAGCTCCAGGGCTGCGTTGATTCGTGCGGTAAGCGACCTCGACTCAAGTTCTTTCAAATAGGCCATGGCAGCACGCGTGAAGAACTCTGAGCGGCTCATGCCGAGCTCACGTGCACTTTGAGTTACTTGCTCGAACGTATCGTCCGGTATCGAAATCGCAGTTTTCACAGAGCTACGGTATAACTCGGTTATACCAATAATCAAGTATGGGCCCTGCTGGTCCAGACAGTCGAGTCGTGACCGCGGTGGGTCCGGCTGGAACCAATGATCAGCAGGCAGGTCATGTCAATGCTGTCCGGTTCAAGTGCTTCAAGAGTGGTGACTGTCAGATTTTCAGTGTCGCGGCCCACATTTCGGCCCACGACGACGGGCGTGTCAGGCGGACGGAGTTCCAGCAACAACTCACGTGCCCGGACGATCTGCTCCCGCCGCGTACCCGAGGCGGGGTTGTAAATGGCGAGCACCAGATCGGCCTCAGCGATTGCGCGCAGTCGTTTCTCAATCAGCGACCATGGTTTCAGCCGGTCCGACAGTGAAATCACCGCGTAATCCCCGCCGAGGGGAGCACCGGCGCGGGCGGCGACTGCTTGTGCGGCGGTGACGGCCGGTAGCACTGTGATCTTGACGCCGGCATAGCGATCTTCTGCAGCCGCCTCGAACACGGCCGACGCCATACCGAAGATTCCGGCATCTCCGCCAGAAACCACCGCCACTCGTTCACCCGCCAGAGCAAGATCGAGAGCGAAACGGGCTCGTGCTACCTCAACTGTATTGCCGCTAGCATGCCGCTGCAGACCTGGTCGCGCTGGCAGTCGGTCGAGATAAGGTCCGTAGCCCACGACATGATCAACTTGGTCGAGTACGCGGGACACCTCAGGCGTGATCCAGTCATGGGATCCCGGTCCAAGACCAACTACGAAGAGCTGCGGACTCGCGAGATCTTCGGAGGACAGCGCCGTCCGTTGCAGCTCAGCGGATCGCCCCGCTGCAGCCGCGCGTCGATCCCGGCCCGGCAGAATGATCATGGAGAAGTACGGCACATCCGCCGGGTCCACGTCAGCCACCGGCATGATTCGCTGCTCACCGGTAGTTGCCCGCTCCACGTAAAGCGCATCGCCAAGCCGGCCAGATCGCCGTAGCGCCTCACGTACGCCAGCGAAAGTCCGGCCGAGTTTCATGATCGCCGCGGCATCGGTGTCGGCAAGCCGACGAGCAAGCTCTGGCACCGACAGCGTTCCGGGCAATACAGCCAGAATGTCCTCGTGCCGCGCAAGTGGCGTCTTCAGTGCGGTGGCCGCGGCGGTGAGGGAAGTAACACCAGGCACGATCTCGCTTGGGAAGCGCGGCGACAGCCGGTCATGGAGGTACATATATGAGCTGTAGAACAGCGGATCGCCCTCAGCGAGTACGACGACATTGCGGCCGGCATCGAGATGCTTGCTCAACCGCTCTGCGGACTCGTCGTAGAAATCATCGACCGCTCCGTAATAACCGAGTGGATGATCAGTTGGGCCGGTCGTAACCGGATAGATAAGCAACTCCTCGATCACATCATCACTGATCGACCGAGCAGCAATAGTACGGGCAATGGATCGGCCGGCTGTTCCGGAGTGATATGCGATCACATCGGCATCCCTAATGAGCCGAGCCGCCTTGAGGGTGATCAACTCCGGATCACCGGGGCCGACTCCGACACCGTAAAGGCGACCCGTCATCAGATCTCTGCCTCATGAGCCAATGCGTTGATTGCAGCAGCGCACAGCGCCGATCCACCGCGGCGGCCGTGTACGACCAGCCACGGAATGGCCCAGGGATTCTCTGCCAGCGCGATCTTGGACTCTGCCGATCCGACGAAGCCGACCGGAATCCCGATGATCGCTGCCGGATGTGGTGCTCCATCGGCGATTAACTCCAACAGATGGAGCAAGGCGGTCGGGGCATTGCCGATCGCTACCACTGCACCCGCCAGTCGATCTGCCCAAAGAGAGACAGCGGCTGCAGATCGTGTCGTCCCCCATCGCGCTGCAAGCTCGCTTGCTCGCGGATCGTCGAGCAGACACAGCACTTCGTTGTCCGCGGGCAGCCGTCTCCGGGTCACACCGGCTGCAAGCATCTGCGTATCGGCGAAGATCACGGCCCCATCAGCAAGTGCCGTACGAGCGCTAGCCACCAGCTGAGGATGAAAGTCAAGATCACCAATCAGCCCGACGTCACCACAGGCGTGGATCATCCGCACCGCGACGGGCCGCATCTCCTCAGGCAGCTTCTCCAGGTTCGCTTCCGATCGGATGCTTGCAAATGATCTGCGGTAGATTTCGGCTGGCTCTCTGACATAGTCGTAGCGCTGCACCGGCGCGGATATCACCACGGCTCCCCGGCGAGTGCCAGCACATTGAGCGCATCGGGCGCTACAAGATCACAATGGTCGCCGGCTGGAGCTCCGCAGCGTCGTTCACAACCGCTGATATGAGTCCGTGGCAGTGGTGTTCCGGAGTGGGCGAGGGCGGTCGCATAAGCACGGGTATTGATCATGGAGCTCGCACACGAGGGAGCGCCGACGCATGCCGAGATTGCCGCCCATGGCGAGGCCGGATTGTCGATGAGACCCACGGCTGCAAGCTGCGGGAGACGGCGGGCAGCTCCTGGCAACACCAAGCCTCGCGATGGCGTGATCACAACCGACCCGGGAGCACAGGCCTCGACCACTGACACTTGAGCCGGAGTCAACAGAGCCAGCGGCACCTGAACCGAGGCCGCCCCCGCGACCGCACCGAGTGGAGTGACAATCGTTTCACGAGGCAGCTCGACCCTGCATACGCCGGGAATCGTCGTAGCCCACTCGTCAAGGTCGCGGACATGCCACACATGATCAAGTTTCTGGATCGCCGTCAGGAAGCGGTGGGCCAGCTCCAGTAGGGTCGCGACAGCATCACGCTCTGGTACCAACAGCCCTCGCGCGACGCCACCGATCAGTACCCACCCGTAATCATGATCAACGGCCCGATACCCAAGATCGAACGGCGCCCCACTTACATCTCCGCGGCCGTCGTCGACCCCGAAAAGGAACCGGGTGGGCAGGTTGGCGAGACGCGGCTCCGCGCAGAGTCCGGCGTCCAGGCTCGCGATCAGGGGTCGTACGTCGGTCGCACCGCCGTCGATGCCTGTCAGGGGCGAACCGACGATGTTGCGAACCCGCTCATGCGTCTCCGACGGTAGAAAGCCCGCACCCTGCAGAGCATGGCTGAGGCCCAAAGGCACCGGATCCTGGAGGCCACGAATTTGAACGCTGGTACGTGATGTGAGCTGAAGGTCACCGCTACCGAACTGCTGAGCGATGCGGCTCAGCCGGCCAAGCGCGCTGCCGGTTGTCTGCCCGCCAGGTACCCGCACCCGGACCATCGCCCCATCGGCCGCCATATGCGGCCGCAGCACGCCGGGACACCGGTCCGCACGAGTCACGCCCGCCATCGTAAGTGACTTAGGCGCGTACGCGGGCGGGGTCAGCCTTATCGCTGGTCATCGGGCATCACCGCTGAACTCGGCTGCATCTGGTCGGGAAGGCTGAGCGGGCGAGACGAGCGGTGGCCCGATGAGCCGCGTTGCTCGCTCGGCCTCCGACAGTTCAGCCAACACGGCATCACCGTGTTGCTTGGCAAGCATCCGCTCGAAGCGTCGCTCGAAACCACCAGGTGCAAAGAGACAAAGGAGTCGCCCTTCTTCGGTGCCAAAGTTCGCCAATGTGTGGGGCACGTCCTTGGGCGCGCATGCCCACGTGCCAGGACCACCGGTAACGACTTCGCCGCCAACCTGCAAGGACAGTTCGCCGGCAAGCACGTAGAAGGCCTCCGCATGCGTGGGATGCAGGTGCAGCGGCGGCCCGGAGGCACCAGGGGAGAGAGACATCTCCACCACACCGAGAGCTCCGTCGCAGTCTGCCGCACCCAGCAAGATCCGCAGGGACTCCGCGACAGTCGGACGCTGAACGATTACGCCGAGACCACTTGTCATCTCAACCTCCGTCTCTTTTCGACCATGTCACTGAACGAGCGCAGCTGCCAGACCACCTGCCCGCCATTCGCTGGCCAGTTCCTGGTCAGCCCCCACCGCATCGTCACAAGCCCCAGGCTGAAGGGCGTAGCCTGCACTGCGAGCTGCCGATTGCTTGAAGGAGGAAGGGGAATGAGGGCCGCCAGGTTCCTGCGCTCCTAACGACCAATGCCACGGATTGCTCTGTTTTCCACCTCCGATACTGACCTGCTCTCTGCGCGCGCCAGCGGCGCCGACTATGTTCTGGCCAATCCGGCCCGATCCGGGCACATAGAGCTCGCGGAAGCGCTCGAGTCCTGTGACGTGATCGTCGCCCGGATCCTGGGATCGCCGCAGTTGCTGTGCAGCGGATTCGAACGGTTCCGGGCGACAGACAAGCCGATTCTCGTGCTCGGCGGCGAGCAGGCGCCAAACGCCGAGCTCATGGAGCTGTCGACTGTTCCCATGGGTGTCGCTGCGGATGCCCACGTCTATCTCGCCCAAGGCGGACCAGACAACCTTAGGCAGCTGCATGCCTTCCTCTGCGACACGTTGTTGTTTACCGGCGCGGCCTTCGAGCCTCCAGTCCGGCAGCCGGTATGGGGAGTGCCGCCACGACCCACGGTCACCGACCGCTCGTGTCCACGGATTGGCATCCTGTTCTATCGCGCCCAGTACGCCGCGGGGAACACCGGGTACGTGGAGGCACTTGCCGACGCGGTTGATGCCGCTGGTGGCGTCGGCATACCAATCTTCGCTGCGTCACTGCGCGATGCTCCTTCCGATCTGTTGGAGTACCTGGGCAGCTGCGATGCCTTGATCACGACCGTGCTTGCAGCCGGCGGCACCAAGCCGGCGACGGCGTCGGCGGGTGGCGATGATGAAGCGTGGGACGTGCGCGCCTTGGCGGCGCTCGACATTCCGATCTTGCAAGGGTTATCCCTCACCTGGGATCGGGCTTCTTGGGCCTCGTCGGACGAAGGCATGACGCCGCTTGATGTAGCGACTCAGGTGGCGGTCCCGGAGTTCGACGGCCGGATCATTACTGTGCCGTTCTCTTTCAAGGAAACCGATGCCGAGGGCCTGCCAAGCTACGTTCCCGATCATGAACGGTGCCGCCGGCTAGCGGAGATCGCAGTCAATCACGCCCGGTTGCGGCGCATTCCCGCCGCGGAGCGGCGCATTGCGATCGTCCTTTCGGCGTATCCGACGAAGCATTCGCGGATCGGCAACGCGGTCGGCCTGGATACGCCGGTTTCGGTGATCAAGTTGCTGCGAGCGATGCGTGAGGCGGGCTACGACCTGGGGGCGCCCGGCGAGATCCCTGGAACTGGTCGGCTCGATCTAGTCGAGGGCGAACATCCCGATACGACTGCGGGCAATGCGCTGATCCACGCGCTGATTGCCGCGGGCGGCCAGGATCCGGAGTGGTTGACCGCTGAGCAGCTTTCCGGACAGCCGGTCCGGATTCCAGCTCGCACCTATCGTGACTGGGTGGCTGAGCTGCCTGATGATCTTGTCCAAGCGGTCACAGAGGCGTGGGGAGAGGCGCCAGGTGAGTTGTTCGTCGATCGCAGCAAAAATCGAGATGGCGAGATCGTTGCAGCGACTCTGCAAGCCGGCAATGTAGTGATCTTGGTACAACCACCGCGCGGCTTCGGTGAGAATCCGATCGCGATCTACCACGACCCTGATCTTGCACCGTCCCATCACTATTTGGCCATCTATCGCTGGTTGGAGAAGGAGTTTTGTGCTCATGCGGTTATTCATGTCGGCAAGCACGGCAACCTGGAATGGTTGCCTGGCAAGAATCTCGGCATCTCAGCGTCGTGCGGCACCGATGCGGCGATTGGATCATTGCCGCTGATCTACCCCTTCCTGGTCAACGATCCCGGTGAGGGAACACAGGCGAAGCGTCGAGCGCATGCGGTGATCGTTGATCATCTGGTGCCGCCGATGGCACGGGCGGAGAGCTACGGCGACATAGCGCGCCTAGAGCAACTCCTCGATGAATATGCGCAGGTCAATGCGATGGATCCCGCCAAGGCGCCTGCGCTGCGCGGCGAGATCTGGACACTCATTCAAGCAGCGCAGCTCAATCATGATCTTGGTGTAGAGGCGGCTCCAGACGAGGAAGCTTTCGATGATTTCGTGCTGCACGTCGACGGTTGGCTATGTGAGATCAAGGATGCGCAGATTCGCGATGGGCTGCACGTCCTGGGCCAGCCGCCTGAGGGCGAAGAGCTGATCAACTTGGTGCTTGCGATCTTGCGATCACCACAGATCTTCGGCGGCCAGGTCAATGGGGTCCCGGGGCTGCGGAGCGCTCTCGGGTTTGGAGAAGAGGCGTCGCTTCCCGAGATAGATGCCGTTGAAGCGCAAGCTCGCGAACTTGTGACATCCGTTGCGGAGTCGGGATGGTCCGTCGGCGTCGTACCCAAGCTCGTCGAGCGCATACTCGGAGCCCCAAATGAGGCAGCCGCCTCGGCACTGACCTTCGCATGCCAGCAGGTGGTGCCACGGCTCCTTCGCACCGGCGATGAGATCACCGCGATCTTGCACGCCCTGGACGGCGGTTATGTGCCCGCGGGTCCATCAGGTTCGCCGCTGCGCGGGCTCATCAACGTGCTCCCGACCGGTCGCAATTTCTACTCCGTCGACCCCAAGGCGATTCCATCTCGTTTGGCGTATCAGACCGGCGAGGCAATGGCCGAGTCCTTACTCAAGCGTCATCTGGACGAGGCCGGGGAGTATCCGCAGTCGGTCGGGCTGTCGGTGTGGGGTACCTCGGCGATGCGGACCAGCGGCGACGATATTGCCGAAGTCCTGGCGTTACTGGGTGTGATGCCTCAGTGGGATGAGGCGTCGCGGCGGGTGACCGGGCTCGAGGTGATCGACTTGGCGGAGCTGAGCCGTCCGCGAATCGACGTTACGGTGCGCATTTCGGGCTTCTTCCGAGACGCATTTCCGCACGTCGTAGCAATGCTCGACGATGCCGTACGTCTCGTTGCCGAACTTGATGAGCCCGCTCATCTCAACTTCGTACGTCGCCATGCGCTTGATGATCTTGCTGCACACGGTGATCAGCGGCGTGCCACTAGTCGGATCTTCGGTTCCAAGCCAGGCTCGTACGGGGCCGGCATCTTGCCGTTGATCGAAGCCGGCAACTGGCGCAACGATCATGATCTAGCTGAGGTCTATACGGCGTGGGGCGGCTTCGCGTACGGTCGTGATCTTGACGGCATCCCGGCGCGCGAGGACATGGAGGCGAACTATCGGCGGATCGCCGTGGCCGTCAAGAACGTGGACACCAAAGAGCATGACATTGCCGATTCCGACGACTATTTCCAATACCACGGCGGGATGTTGGCAACCGTACGCGCCCTGAGCGGCGCCGATCCCAAGGCGTACGTCGGCGATTCCACGAGCCTCGATGCGGTTAAGACTCGATCACTGACCGAGGAGACGGCGCGGGTCTTTCGGGCCCGAGTGATCAACCCGCGTTGGATTGCCGCGATGCAGCGGCACGGTTACAAGGGAGCGTTCGAGCTCGCGGCGACGGTTGACTACCTCTTCGGCTTCGACGCCACGGCTGGCGTCGTGACCGACTGGATGTATCAGCAGTTAGCCGAGAATTACGTGCTGGACAAGGACAATCAGGACTTTATGAAGCACGCCAACCCGTGGGCGCTGCGCGGCATCATCGAAAAGCTGAGCGAGGCTGTTGATCGCGGGCTGTGGGAGGAGCCGGATCCGGAGTTGATCGCTCAGCTGCAGCAGATCTATCTCGATGTCGAGGGTGATCTTGAGGATGCCGCGGGCTAGCCCCCGTCTCGGGTGCCATTTGGACCACGTCTTTCCGCACAACCACCAAGGCCCCCCGGGGGACGGTCGAAGATTATCGACAGCTGACGCCCCACCTTCTCTCCTGACGCCCCAGCTATATGTGGAGCGTCAGGAGAGAAGGTGGGGCGTGAAGCGAAGAGGTGGGGCGTCATCGCACGTCGCGTGGCCGTGTTGGGCCGATTCGACCGCCGACTTAGGCGACGACTAGACCCAGGTGATCAACAAGGGGCTGAAAATCGCGATCGGAGAACAGCAGGGGTAGCTCACGCTCGATGCAGAAAGTCCCAATGATCATGTCGATGGTTTTGCGTACCGTAACGCCTCGAGCCCGCAGCGTCCGATAGTTCTCAGAGGTGCGAATCGCAAGTTCTAATCCCAGCATTGGAACGACATCGAAGGCTAATAGGGCTGAACGGGCCGCATTGAAGTCAGCGTCCGAGCGGAAACCTTGTAGCACCTCGGTAAGAACCAGATCTCCCACGACGATGAGATCCTTGCCAATCGTGCGGTCGAGCCGTTCGACCTCAGGCGAGCTCACGCCATTGAAAAAGTCGATCCAAACGCTGGAGTCGACGACGATCACGCGTCACGTCGCATTGCGTCAAGGTCACCTTCCCACGAAAGGCCACCTCGGAGCTTGCGCAATTGTGCCTGCCGTCCGAGCCGCACCAGAGTCTCGAGGCCCAGCCGTACCGTCTCCTTCTTGGTCGCAGCACCCGTTACGGCTTGTGCCTCTGCGAGCAACGCGTCATCTATCTCGATGTTGGTTCGCACTGGGCCCCACCTATGTGTATGAGATCATCGACTCGTACACATAGTAGTCATAGTTGCTGAGGAAAGCCGTGAAGCAATGAGACGGTCAGCGATGCGCCGACAAGCTCAGTGCAAGCTGGCCTTGAGAACCACGATCAAAATGCCCAGCGTTGCACCGATGGCACCGCTCACCAGACTGCCCCCAATGCCAAGTCCACCGCGTCGGCCGGCGAAGAAGCTGTAGGCGGTCAGCAACGCGGTGCTGGCGATCACGGCGATCCAGGCTGCCTTGCGGATGTCTGTACCGGCTAGCTTGGCGATGAGCATGATCACGGCGGGCAACATGGCCGCGGCCAATATCGGCCAGGTCTCTGCCAGTGCCTCGCGCAATGCATCCATTGGGTGTGTCCGGTGTTTGACCGCGTCGCCTAGCGTCCGAGCATGAAGGTGCGCCAGCCAATAGATGAATGCGGTTCCAAGAATCGCCAGAACGATCCGGGTCTCTTCGAGATGTCCGGCCGACGCGGCAATAACCGCAGCTGATACCACGGTCCCGGTGATGACCCCTTCGCCATTGATCATCCCGAGCGGGTCGCGTTCAGCTGCTACGCGCGGTGCTGGGTGGCCGTCTTCCCGCCTGGTCATTTGGCGGTAAGTCAATGCCAAGCCGCGGGCCGCCGTCAAGGTGCACGTCTCCGCCGGTTTGGTGGAAACGTGCGGCTCGGAGCAGCGCTTGTCAGCGCGCCGATTTCTCGAGTACGCCGGTAAGCACGTCGGGCCGATCCGTCATAATCCCGTCGACGCCGAAGCTCAGCAGCCGCCGCATCGCTGCCTCCTCGTCAATGGTCCAGACGTCGACCCAAAGGCCGCGGTCGTGAGCCTTACGCACATGTGCGAATGCCGCTTCCTCGATGCCCGAACGCCGACGCAGTACGCGGCATCTCTGGGAAGTGGTCGCTAACGACATCTTCTCAAGGCCCACTTGGTTGTCGTTCATGACCACTTGCGCGCATCAAGGCGCCATGCTCTTGTTGATCTTGTAGCTCGGCAGGTCGATCGCATCGGCCTTGCCGAAGATGCGCTCCATCAGCAGTCGCATCGGCCACCGCTGGGACCAGCGCATGGAAGCCCAGCCGAGCTCGAGACGGAGCCTGCTCATCGGGGCGTACCCACTCACCCCGCCTGGCGGCAGTTCTTGACCCTGTTCGACGTAGGGTCGCATGCGCCCGCTCGTACCGGTCGAACGCTTCGGTGACCGGGTCACGTTCGGTCGCCGGGTGATTGGCGTCAGCCAGCTCTCCAGCCAGAATGTAGGCACCCACAAGTGCCATGCTGGTGCCGAGGCCGGTAAGGGGACTCGGGCAGTAGCCGGCGTCGCCAAGCAAGACCACTCGGCCGCGAGACCATCGGTCCAGCCGCACCTGTCCCATCGACTCGACATAGAAGTCAGAAGCGTCTCCAGCCGCTGCCAATAACCGCGGCGTCTCCCATCCGGCATCGGCGAAGTGTCGTTCCAGCAAGCTGAGCTGGGATCCGAGGTCTTCACGATCGAGCGACTCGGTCGATCGCACGCTGAGTGCAGCCTTCTGCTCTGTTGGAGATCGGCCCGGGCGGATGGAGGCGACGCGGCCACCGGGAGCGTTGTACATCAGGTACCAGTTGTCAAGATCGATTTCAGCAGGGACCGTGAACCATGCGTTGAGCAGCCCCAGCGGGTGGAAGGCCTCGAGCTCTCTATCGAAGGCCAGCCTCCGAACCACCGAACGCAGCCCGTCGGCGCCGACCACAAGATCAAAGCGGCGTGGCGCGATCTTCTCGAAGCTGACGAGCACGCTGTCCTCGTCTTGCTCGAGCCCGGTGATCGAGTCGTCGAAGAGATAGCTGACGCCTGGCCGAGCAGCTTCGTACAGGATCGCTGCGAGATCGCCACGAAGGATTTCGTCGGCAGACACGATGCCGCGGCCGCCGAAGGCCTCGACCGGCATTTCGGCGCGGTGTCGTCCATATGCATCGATCCAGGCAATGCCTCGCTGCGTTACCGCCATGGCTCGAGTCCGATCAAGCAGGCCCATGCGTTCCACGACAGTGCGGCCGGCGCCACGAAGATCAACAGTCTGCCCGCCCGGGCGCGGCGCTCGCGCTCGCTCCACAACAGTCACGGTGTAGCCGGCTTCGCGTAACCAGTACGCAGCTGTCGTGCCGGCAATGCCGGCTCCTGAAATGAGAACTTCTCGAGTAGTCATGAAACCGTAGCGTACGTCGTACGCTTACGGTGTAAAAGCGGCCGCAGCACAAAAACCATGGAGACTGCACTAGTGCGTAGGCGGATTGTGTCGCTAGCCCGGTATGAGTACTCTTCATGTGCTAGCGAATCTAGCTGCACTAGTGCAGGGGAGCGGATGGAAGCGGGCGAAACTCCATCGAGCAGGATCACCGCCGAAATTCGCGGCCGGATACTTTCTGGCGAGCTTGCTGTGGGTGATCGGGCCCCTTCCACCAGGGAGATCATGCGGCGTTGGGGCGTCGCCATGGCGACGGCATCCAAAGTGTTGGCAGGGCTGAGAGATGAAGGGCTGGTTCGGACGCGGCCCGGAGCAGGCACTGTGGTTGCTGGGCCAAGATCACGGCAGCCTAGAACCAACACCCGAGGCCGAGATGCCGATGCAGGTTTGAACCGAGAACGCATCGTGGTGGCGGCGATTGCGGTGGCGGACAAGGAAGGTATCGACGCGCTTTCGATGCGACGGGTGGCGGTCGAGCTGGATGTGGCCACCATGTCCCTGTATCGGCACGTTCGAGACAAGGATGACCTGCTCAACGCCATGATGGACGTCGCATTCGCCGAGTGGCCGTCGCCGCGAAAGCTTGGCGGAGGGTGGCAGGAGGTCCTCAGGGAGGCTGCGCGAGGGCTGTGGCAGGTGTTCGGTAGGCATCTGTGGTTGGCACCGGCGTACTCCCTTACTCGACCCTCGCTCGTGCCGAGCGGTCTCGCATATACCGAGCATGTCCTGGCTACGCTGCTTGATCGTGGACTGCAGCCGGCAACCGCGTTCTCGATGCATTTGATCTTGTTCAACTACATTCGGGGCTTCGCGTCCAGCCTCGAGATGGAGGCCACTGCCGAAGCCAATACCGGCGTGACCGCTGATGAGTGGATGGATGTACAACAGCCGGCGCTCGAGGCATTGCTAACTGATCAAGATGTGCCTGCCTTCCGCACCGTACTGAGCTCATTCGAGCCAAATGGATATGACATGGACGTCAATCAGCTCTTTGAGGTTGGGCTGGGCTATTTGCTGGAAGGCTTCGGCCGCGAGCAGTGATTGGTGATCTTGATCTATGAACTGTTAGACCACCGGACGCAGTAGGTAGATGTCCATCACCCAGCCGCGGATTGCCCGTACCGCCTCCCGGGTCGTTTGTATCTCGTCGATCACTTCCGCCAACCGGCCTGATACGAGCGCTTCATCGGGCAAGCCGAGCTGGGCGCCCCAATAGATCAGTAGATCAACACCTGGGTCGACCAAGTTGCGGCAAGCAAGATCACCATCGAGCATCACGACTACATCGCCCAGATCGGGGGAGTATTCATCGAGCAGGCGGCGACCGGTGGTCGCGTGGATCGGCTGTCCCACGCGGTTCAAGATGATCTTGTGGCGGGCAGCGAGGAGTTGCATGCTGCTAATGCCAGGGAACACGCTGAGTTCTAGATCAACTCCGAGATCTCTGATCGAGTCGACGATGCGGATAGTGGAGTCGTAAATGGCCGGATCGCCCCAGACCAGGAAGCCAATCGTCGCATCGTCGTCCACCTCGGCCGCAATGATGTCTGCGTACCGCTGGGCCCGGGCATCGTGCCAGGTGGCGACGCCGACCCGGTAGGCAGATGCGTCGCGATCTCGATCAGGTCCTCGTTCTGGATCCGGTACTACGACAAAGCGATACCGATCATGCTCGATGAGGTGCCGGCAAAGTTCTTCGCGGACCTTGACCAGATCGTGCTTCACAGCTCCCTTGTCGGCAACCATAAACACGTCGGCGCGATTCAGCGCTGCAACCGCTTCGCGAGTCAGATGATCAGGATTCCCACTACCGATCCCAATCACCAGTGCTTGAATGGTCACAGCCGATCAGCCACCCGCGTACCAGCTAGAGCTAGACCAAGATCAACGTGATGCTCGACGGCATCAGCGAGCGTATTGATCATGGCCTCCCGACGAGCGCCATAGGACGGCACATCAGGATCGGGACGCCAATCAGAACCGGTAGCGGCAGCAATCTCGGCCAGCCAGGCTCGTCGGAAGTCGTCATTCTCAAAGGCGCCGTGCCACATCGTTCCCCAGACCCCACCACGCCGACAGCCATCGAGAAACGGCTCAGCCTCATCCTCTATCTCGGCAACGCCGTGGTGGATCTCGTATGCCCGAACCTCGTGTCCGCGCCACATACCGACCGGCCGAGCCAGCGCCTTGCGCTCCACAAAGCTGATCTTGATTGGAAGCAGGTTAAGTCCATTGACCGCGCCGCGACCGGACTCCACCGGATCATCGATGACACGGGCCAAGATCTGATACCCACCGCAGATCCCTAGCACCGCCCCGCCACGCCGGGCCCTTGCATCGATGACCTGACCAAGTCCGCTACGGCGTAGCCAGTCAAGATCGCTGACGGTGGATCGAGTACCTGGCAGCACCACAAGATCGGCCGCAGACACAGCACGCGCGTCGCGGGTGATCACCACGTCTACTCCCGGCTCGGCCGCCAGCGCCTCCACATCAGTTGCGTTCGAGAGCCGCGGCAGCCGCACCACGGCCACGCTGAGTGCCGCGTCCGTCGCGCCCCTCGGCCGTTGCCAAGAACCCACAGCGAGACTGTCCTCCGCGTCCAACCAGACGTCGGGAAGCCAGGGCAACACGCCAGCGAACGGGACCCCGGTTCGCCGTGTCAGCTCCTCCAAGCCAGATCCCAAGACTCCGACGTCGCCCCGAAACTTGTTGATCAAGAACGCGGTGATCAGCCGCCGGTCCTCAGCGTCCATCAGCGCCACGGTCCCGTACAGCGCAGCAAAGACCCCACCGCGGTCAATATCACCGACCACGACGACCGGAAGATTCTTCGCCCGGGCCAGGCCTAGATTCACGTAATCGCCGCCACGTAAGTTGATCTCTGCCGGCGATCCGGCGCCTTCGCAAATGATCACCTCAGAACGACTCGCAAGCTCGTCGTACGCCTCAAAGGCCGCAGCCGCCAGATGCGACCGCCCTGCTGCGTACTCCCCAGACTCCAACGTGCCGCAGGGTCGACCCCGCAGCACAATGTGAGAGCGATGATCAGAGCCCGGCTTCAGCAGCACGGGATTCATCGCCGATTCGGGAGCGACGCCCGCAGCGTGGGCCTGCAAATACTGCGCGCGGCCGATCTCAGACCCATCGGCGCACACACAGGAATTGTTCGACATGTTTTGCGCCTTGAATGGCGCCACCGTGATCCCACGGCGCGCCAGCACCCGGCACAACCCGGTAACGATCAATGACTTGCCAGCGTCGGAGGACGTGCCGGCGATCAGCACGCCACTCGAGCCGCCATCGCTTCCCACCGGCGCAGTGTACGGCGTGTCCGCAGACCGGTTAGTTGCTTGCCGGATCTGGCCACATTGTGTTTGGCTTGACGCCGCCGTAATCAAATCGTGACCTGCTCGGGGGTCGTCGTACGCGATGGAGGCATCAGTGACCGGCACGCGACTTCGAATCGCTTCTGCAAGCGCTGCAGTAGTTGTCAGCGCCGCAGTGGCGGCAGCCGCCCTGTACGGGGGTTCGGCTATCAGTGATCCCGGCTCGCCGGGCCGAGATGACCGACTCATCGCCGTTCCTGTCACTCCGTCGACGTATCCGAGTGAGACACCATCGCCGGAGCTCGAAGCGACGACCAGCGATGTGTCAAAGACGCAACTTGCTCGCCCGCATGCCAAGGCCCACAAGTGCGTTCACCAGAGAGGCAGCGCGTGCTACCGCCCTTTGAAGGCTCGCACGACGACGCCGTCAGTTGCGCGATCGACCAACAGCACGCGTTCTGATACCAAGCACCAGCCGACAGCGAAGCAGGCCCATAGCACGAAGCCCGCGCCAAGCAAGACGACTCAATCAGCACGGTCGGCGCCAAGCAAGACAGCATCCAGCTCCTCCAGCTATGACACCCGCTCGGACTGGGCCAACGCCGTACTCGCCGAGCTGAACGACGAGCGCGCGAGCCACGGCTTACCAGCCTTGAAAATGAACAGCAAGCTGACCGATGCAGCGCACACTCACAACCTCGCCATGGCGAGAGCCAACACATTGAGCCACCAACTGAGTGGTGAGCAGGCGTTGGGTTCGCGGGTATCAGCTGCCGGATACAGCTGGAGCAGGGTCGGAGAGAACGTCGCCTACAACAGCGACCGCTCGCAATCTGGCGTACTGGCCGTCCAGAAGGCGATGTACAACGAGAAGCCGCCCGACGACGGCCACCGCGAAAACATCCTGAACAAGAGTTTCGTTGACGTCGGCATCGATGTGATCAATGACTCTTCCCACGGCAAGGTCTGGCTGGTCACCGACTTCGGCAAGCCCTGATCAGGCTTCGAGCTCGACAACACCCTTCCGGCGAACTGGCCGCTGTACCAGCGCTATTCCAGTCAAGATCAAGGCACCACCCATGAGTTGGATCAGCCCGGGACGCTGCCCCAACAACAGGAAAGCAAAGATCACCGCGAAGATAACTTCGGTCAATGCCACGAATGAACCAACCGAACTGCCCAGCCGACGCACGGCAATGATCCCGCTCGGGTACGCCAGCACGGCGCTGATCAAGATCAACAACGATACCGGCAGCCACCAGCCGACGGACATGTCGGCCAAGACCGTGACACCGCTGTCTGCGGCCAATGGAAGGATGCCGGCGGCCGAGGCAGCCAGCAGAACGCCAGCTCCGATGCCGGTGCCAGCCGTTGTGAGCAATAGCGGATGGATCGGTCCATCGGTTCCCTTGTCCTCACTCAAAAGGAAATAGACGCTCAGGCACAGGGCAGCACCCAGGCCCCATGCGATTCCGATGGGGCTGAGGGACAAGCCACCGCGAAGGTCGAGAACGAAGGCCAAGCCGATGATCGACAGGCCGGCGCCCGCAAGCACTGGCCAGCCGGGCCGAGTGTGGCTCCGGGCCCAGTGCCAGCCGATCAGCAGCACCGGCGCCAGGAATTCCAGCAACAGGGCCACGCCGACCGAGAGGTACTGGACGGCGCTGAAGAAGCACAGCTGCGCCAATGCCACCGCTACCACTCCATACGCCAGGAGTCGGACGGCTTGACGACCGGTAGGCAGACCGGTCCTTCGGATGAGTACCAATGAAGGTATAAGAAGGATCAGGAAGGCACCGGCCACACGTGTCGCGACTACGGCTGCCGGCGACCAGCCCAGGTCCAACAGGGATCGAGCAAGGGAGCCAGAGAGCCCAAACGATGAGGCTGAGATCAAGGCTAGAACGATCCCACTGGCGTAGCTGGGAGCAGCGATCGTCCGGGCGACGTGCGTGGCAGTCGTCGTCATGATCAACCCTCTTGTCCGATCGCAGCGTCATTATCAAAAGTGCAGTACACTAATGACACTACTGAAGGGACTGTCAGGAGTCAAATTGCTTTTTAGTTATGACACCGAGATTTCTCTGGCTGAGTCGGCGGCTCTAGTGAACACCGTTGGCCTCGATGGCGACACGCTGGTGACGCTCGCTGACCTCGACGACTACCTGGCTCGCACCCCGTACTCCGGCGTCATTCGCCGGACGGAAGAAGAGCTCGAATCCGTACGTGCCCTCCGTCCTCGACTCCGCAAATTCTGGACGGTCAAGGATCGCAACGAAGCTGCCGCGCTGGTCAACGAAATCCTCACCGAGGCAGACGCCCGACCTTATCTGGCCCGCCACGACGGCTGGGACTGGCACTTACATGTCACGAGGCCCGACGCGCCGCTTGCCGACCGGATTGCGGCTGAGGCCGCCATGGCCTTTCTCGATCTGATCAGGGCCGACGCCCTGGCTCGATTGCGGATCTGTGCGGCACCGGACTGCGAGGATGTGCTCGTTGATCTTTCCAAGAACTCCTCGAAGCGGTACTGCGACACCGGCAACTGTGGCAACCGCACGAACGTTGCCGCATACCGGGCGCGCAAGCGGCTAAAGACCGCATGAAACCCTCACAGCGCGCTGCCGTCCCGCCGTTCGCGGTGATGAGCATCCTCAACCGCGTGGCGGCGCTTCGCGCCGAAGGCCGCGAGATCATTTCGCTCTGCGCCGGCGAGCCGTCCCAGGGTGCGCCGGCTGACGTACGACGCCGTGCCGCCGAGCTGATGGTCGACCGTACGCCGCTGGGCTACACCGAAACCTTCGGGATCAAGCCGCTGCGGCGCGAGATCGCGGCACATTATCGCCGCCGGTATTCGCTGGATGTCGATGAAGATCACATTGCGCTGACCACGGGTTCGTCCGGCGCCTTCCTGCTCAGTTTCACGGCCGCTTTTGATCATGGTGACCGGGTCGCACTGACCCGGCCGGGTTATCCGGCGTACCGCAACATCCTTGCCTCATTGGGATGTCAAGTGGTCGAGCTGGCCTGCGGCCCGGCGGAGCGCTTCCAGCCAACAGTTGAGATCCTGGAAGAGGCCCACGCGGCAGCGCCCTTGGCCGGATTGGTCGTCGCCTCACCCGCCAACCCCACCGGCACCATGATCACTCCTGATCATCTTGCCGAACTGGCAGGTTGGTGTCGCCATCATGAAGTTCGATTGATCAGCGACGAGATCTATCACGGCATCACCGACAACACCGTGGCGGCCAGCTGCGCCTGGCAGCATGATCGCGAGGCACTGGTGATCTCCTCGTTCTCCAAGTATTGGGGAATGACAGGCTGGCGCCTCGGCTGGAGTCTGGTGCCGACCGACCTGTTATCGGTATTTGACGCGTTGGCCGGCAACTTCGCGCTGTGTCCTCCGGTACCCGCCCAGCATGCGGCGATCGCCGCGTTCACCGAAGAGTCCTACCGGGAAGCCGACGCCGCTGTCGCAGCCTTTGCCGACGCCCGAGCGATTGTCTTGGATGCCATCGATGATCTTGGTTGGACCGGCGTCGCCCCAGCTGATGGCGCCTTCTACGTCTACGCCGGCATCGCCGATCAGCTCGGTCCCTACCCGGACTCGGAGTCTTGGTGTGAGGCGCTGCTTGACCAACAAGGCGTGGCGCTCACGCCGGGCACGGACTTCGATCGACTCGACGGCGGCACTGCGGTCCGTATCTCTTTGGCCGCTGGCCCGGAGGCTGTCGCTGCAGCCCTCATCCGCATCCTGCGCTTCCAGCAGGGTCTGGGCACGCGCTGAGCGAACTAGCCCTGTTGCCGCCGCGGAATGCAGAAGAGCGCGAGCGTAGCGGCCGCCACGTACGCGACGGCGCCGAGGGCCATGCTGGTCCGCACTCCGGTGGTGAAGTCGGCCGCGCTAGCCAACAGCGAACCGCCGAGAGCAACGCCCGCGGCGCTGCCGATTTGCCGGGCGGTGTTGAACCATGCGGAGGCGGTGCCCGAGTAGTCCCCGGGAACGGAGGACATCACCGTTGTGGCTGTTCCAGTGAGCGCGAAGGATGTGCCGAACCCAGCCAGCATCATCGGCACGACTAGCAGTAAGTAGTGCGGGTCTCCCCCTGATGCGGCCCAGCCTGCGAGGCCCGCCGCTCCGAGCAGCATGCCGGTGATCACCAGGGGACGGTCTCCGGTGCGGTGCGCCAGTCGACCCGACAGGACCGAGGCGAACATCGTCATCGCCATCGCAGGAAAAAGGGCGATCCCGGTGCGCAGTGCGGTCAGGCCGCGGTGGTGCTGGAAGTAAAGACTGGCGGTGAAGATCATGCCGTAGAAGGCGAAGTTGAAGAGCAGGCCGATAACCGAGCCCCCGCTCATTTGGCGGGAGCGCAGCAGGTGCAGGGGCAATACGGGATTACGCGCCAGCCGCTCGCGCAGGACGAACGCGGCGGCTGACAACAAGCACAGGCCAGCCCCGGCAAGGATGAGTGGGTCCGTCCACCCACGCCGTCCGGCCTCGTTAAGGACGGCAATGAGGAAGGCGACCGTCGCAATAATCGCGCATTGTGCCGGCCAGTCCACGGGGCGATCCGTGCGGCGAGGCGAGGCGGATACCCGGCGCAGCGTCAGCAACAGGCAGGCGCATCCGACGGGCAGGTTGATGAAAAAGACCCAGCGCCAGCCCACAGTCGTGACAAGCAAACCACCCAGGAGGGGACCGGCGGAGGCAGCTGTGCCTGCCACGGCGCCCCACAGGCCAAACGCGCGCGAGCGCTCAGCTGGCTTGGGATACGCCTGCTGGAGCAGAGCGAGCGAGCCCGGCACGATGAGCGCCGCGCCCAGTCCCTCCAGCAGGCGGGCGGCGACGAGTAACCCGGTGTTCGGGGCCAGTCCGCAGGCGGCCGAGGCGACTGTGAACACAACGACCCCAGTGCAGAAGATTCGGCGGTTGCCCAACCGGTCACCAAGCGCGCCGCCGGTGAGGAGAAGGCCAGCGAAGACCAGCGTGTAGCCATCCGTTATCCACTGAATATCGGTCAGCGAGGCTGACAGTTCCCGACCGATCACCGGCACCGCGACGTTGATGATGGTCACATCCAGGATGACCATGAAGTAGCCCGCGCAGATTGCCACAAGTGGGGCGAGGTGCTGGCCCAGAGCTGCAGGCTCATTCGGTCGATCAGCGCGGACGCGTCCGGCGCGCACCATGGCAGCACGGTAGTTCAGATCCGACGGTTTCAGCGATGTCTCTGAGCCTTTGCGCCAAACAAGTAGGACATACAAGTGGTTTTCTCGCCTCCGGATTTCAGGCGGTACGTTGGGGTGCGCGGCTGGCCTGGCGCCACCCACAAGGAGGATCCGAGCCGGTCGAGTCCGCTCGCGACAGAGGTAGGCGAGCCGGAGCCAATACCAACGCCTCGGGGGCGGGGGATCGTCCCCCGGCGAGTCAGCAGAGCCCCGGAGGGTGGTGGTACCACCCAGCGCGGCGATCCCGCACCGGGACCGATGAGATGCGGAACCACCGCATCCGGTGACGAGAGGATGCACCAATGAGCGACGCCAGCGGTGCGAGCGGAGAGGTGGAGCTTGTTCAGCTGCTAACTCCTGAAGGGGAGCGGCTGGAGCACCCCGAGTACTCCTTCGGCGGCGACGACGATCAGATCAAAAGCTTCTACCGCGACATGGTGTTGACGCGGCGTATCGATGCTGAGGCGACTGCGCTCCAGCGTCAGGGTGAATTGGGCCTGTGGGCCTCCTGCCTCGGGCAGGAAGCGGCACAGATCGGTTCGGGACGAGCGCTCGGCAAACGAGACTTCGTTTTCCCGACCTATCGAGAGCACGGCGTGGCTTGGTGCCTGGGCGTGGATCCGGTGCACCTGCTAGGCCTGTTCCGCGGAGTTGATCTTGGCGGGTGGGATTCTCAGCGGTACCGCTTTCACCTCTACACGATTGTGATCGGCGCGCAGACCTTGCATGCCACCGGCTATGCGATGGGCGTGGAACGCGACGGCCTCGTCGGTACCGGTGATCCCGATCGAGATATGGCAGTGATCGGCTACTTCGGGGATGGCGCCAGCAGCGAGGGCGATGTCAACGAGGCGTTTATCTTCGCCAGCTCGTACAACGCGCCCATTGTGTTCTTCTGCCAGAACAATCAGTGGGCGATCTCCGAACCGATCGAGCGGCAATCGAGAATTCCCTTGTATCGCAGGGCTTCCGGTTTTGGGTTCCCGGGCGTACGCGTCGACGGCAATGATGTGCTCGCAGTTCATGCGGCTACCACAAGAGCTCTCGAGCGAGCCCGGAGCGGTAGTGGCCCGACTCTGATCGAGGCCTACACCTATCGCATGGGTGCCCACACCACCTCCGACGATCCGACGAAATACCGGCTCGCGGATGAGCTTGAGCACTGGCGGCTGAAGGATCCGATCGAACGCCTCAAGGCTTATCTGAGACGCAGTGGCAGCGGCGATGATGCGTTCTTCGCCGACGTGGAGACTGAGGCGTCCGATCTCGCCGCCGACGTCCGAACCCGATGCCTCGCTCTTCCTGATCCGCATCTGCTGGACCTTTTTGATTATGTGTACGCCGAACAGACTCCCTATCTAAATGAGCAGAAGGCTACCTACGCCGAGTATCTGGGGAGCTTTGAGGACACGAGCCCTGCGGGATCTCGACAAGCTCAGCCCGCCTTTGCTGAGAGCTTGCACTGATGACCATGCTGACCATGGCAAAGGCGCTCAATGCGGGGCTACGGCGAGCACTGGAAGCCGATCCCCAGGTAGTGATCGCCGGTGAGGACGTCGGAAAGCTGGGCGGTGTTTTCCGCGTCACCGAAGGCCTGCAGAAGGATTTTGGCGAGCATCGGGTGATCGATTCGCCCCTTGCGGAATCCGGCATCGTCGGTACCGCAGTGGGGATGGCGCTGCGCGGCTACCGCCCGGTGTGCGAGATCCAGTTTGATGGTTTCGTCTTCCCCGCGTTCGACCAAATCGTCACCCAAGCTGCCAAGCTGCATTTCCGATCACGCGGACTGTTACCCATGCCGCTGGTGATTCGGATTCCCTATGGTGGTGGCATCGGCGCGGTCGAGCACCACAGCGAGTCACCGGAGGCCTACTTCTGCCACACTCCGGGGTTAAAGGTCGTTACGTGCTCCAACCCCGCCGATGCCTACTGGATGATTCAACAGGCGATCGCCTCCGATGACCCGATCATTTTTCTCGAACCCAAGCGGCGGTACCACGAGCGTGCCGAGGTCGACGAGAAGGGCACGCCGCCGCCGCTGTATTCCGCACGAGTGGTTCGGCCCGGAACTGACGTGACGCTGGTTGGTTATGGGCCGATGATCAAGATCTGTCTGGACGCGGCCGAGGCGGCTGCCGAAGACGGTCATGATCTTGAAGTGATCGATCTCCGCACGCTGTCGCCGCTCGATATGGCTGTGGTGGTGGAGTCGGTGCAGAAGACCGGTCGAGTGGTTACCGTTCATGAGGCCCAGCTCAATCTCGGCTTAGGTGCCGAGTTGGCGGCCCGCATTTCGGAGCAGTGCTTCTACTCCTTGGAAGCGCCGGTGCTGCGGGTGGCCGGTTTCGACACGCCGTATCCGCCGAGCCGGGTCGAGGAGGACTACCTTCCTGATCTTGACCGGGTTCTTGACCTGGTCGATCGTTCGCTGGCGTACTAAGGGGGAGAGCTCGAATGGCGTTGCAGACCTTCCGACTGCCGGATCCTGGTGAGGGGCTCGTCGAGGCAGACATCGTCACGTGGCGGGTTGCGGTGGGCGATGAGGTCAAGATCAACGACATTCTTGTCGAGGTCGAGACTAGCAAGTCGCTTGTTGAGCTTCCCAGCCCGTACGCCGGCACTGTCTCCGAGCTCTTGGTCAAAGAAGGCGACACCGTCGATGTCGGCACACCGATCATTGCTATCGAGAATAACGTGAAGGAGGCGCCAGCGCCGGAGACCGCCGGAAGTGGCGAAGACCTGGTACCGAACCTAGTTGGGTATGGGCCGCGGACCGGAACCGCCAAGCGTCGTCCACGGCGCGGTGCCGGTGACGGGCCGGTGGAGGCACATGATCAGGTTGCCGACACCTTCTCTGTCCATGCGCCGGTGTCCCGTCGAGCTGACCATCGGGAGTCGCTGCCCGCGGAACAAGATGCCCCGACGGGTGCGCCGCTGCCGCGCCCTGGTGAAGCCGCACCTACGCCCACACCATCTGGTGGCGCAGTGCTAGCCAAACCGCCGGTGCGCAAGCTGGCCAAAGACCTCGGTGTTGATCTTGCAACTCTAGTCGGCAGTGGCCCTGGCGGAGTGATCACCCGTGACGATGTCACCCAGGCAGCAACCATGCAGGCCGAGCCTGTCGAAGCCCGGGAGGGAGTGCGGCCTGAGCCTGTCCAGGTCAGCCGACCAGCCGGCGAAGATATCCGGATCCCGATCAAGGGCGTACGCAAATCGACCGCTGACGCCATGGTCCGCTCGGCGTTCACAGCCCCGCATGTCTCGGTCTGGATGGATTGCGATGTCAGCGCGACCATGGACCTGGTGGAGCGGCTCAAAACTCGGCAGGAGTTTGCTGATCTTCGGATCTCTCCGTTGCTGATCATCGCCAAGGCGGTATGCCTCGCGCTGGGCCGTACGCCGGAACTCAATTCGTTCTGGGACGAGCCGGCGAGTGAGATCGTGCTGAAGAGCTCGATTAATCTGGGGATCGCCACGGCTACTCAGCGGGGACTGATCGTGCCCAATATCAAGAACGCCGGGTCGCTCAGCCTCGCACAGCTGGCTGCTGCGCTTCAAGATGTCGTGGCCACGGCGCGGGACGGCAAGACTCAGCCCGCCGACATGGCCGGCGGCACGTTCACGATCACGAACATCGGGGTGTTCGGCGTTGCTGCCGGGGCTCCCATCTTGAACCCCGGGGAGTCGGGCATTCTCTGCGTCGGTCAGGTCACACGCCGGCCCTGGGTAGTCGGAGCGGGAGCCGAGGAGCGGATTGAACCACGCTGGGTGACCACGTTGTCGGCCTCGTTCGACCATCGGCTCGCCGATGGCGCCCAGGGCTCCACCTTCCTCGCCGATGTGGCCGCCATCCTCCACGACCCAGCCCTCGCCCTCCTGTATTAACGCCGAACTCTTATCGGCGGTGAGGGATGGCAGTTATAGCGAGGCGAGGAGCTCCTGGTCGTGGACCCGGCGTCCGGTATCCACCAAATCTTGGAGGGCGTCTCCGTCGTCCCACTGATTCACATTCATGGCAGCAGCTACGGCACCATCCCGCATCCAGAACGCTGTGAACTCCCGCGAGTTCAGATCGCCCCGCACCACGAGCCGGTCCTTGGCGGGGTCGGCGAACCCGCGATACTCACAGCCCAGGTCATACTGGTCAGAGAAGAAGAACGGCCGCAAGACGTACGGCTCCTCCGCTCCCAGCAGGTTGCGAGCGACATGGTTCCCTTGGTCCTTAGCGTTCGCCCAGTGTTCCACCCGGACGCGATGCGGATACTTCGGATGATCATGGGCCGCAACATCGCCCGCGGCGTAGATGTCGGGATCGGAGCTGCGCAGAGTTGGGTCAACTGCAATGCCGCCATCGGCAAGCTCAAGCCCGGCGACGTCGGCAAGGGCGATGTTCGGGGCGGCGCCAACAGCGACCAGGACGATGTCAGCCGGTACGGATGCGTGGCCCTTGATATGTACTGACGACACCGTTCCATCGCCCGCAAACCCGGTTACCCCAATGCCCAGCCGGAGATCTACGCCATGATCACGATGGAGTGCTGCAAAGGAAGCACCGATCTGCTCACCGACTACATGAAGCAGCGGCTGCGATGCCGGTGCGATCATGGTCACGTTGGCTCCCCGCTGCCGTGCGGCGGACGCAGCCTCACAGCCGATCCAGCCGGCACCCACGATCACGATCTTCGCGCCTTCGGTGAACCGCTCTCGCAGCGCCAGGGATTCCTCGAGGGTTCGCAATGTGAGAAGTCCGTCAAGATCATTACCCGGCAGGTCCAGCCGCCGCGAGCCCGAGCCCGTGGCGATCAACAGTTTGTCGTATGGATACTCAGTGCGACTCGCCACTACGAGCTTGCGGGCTCGATCTATCCGCGTGGCCGTGGTGCCAAGCTTCAGCGAAATGTCCTTGTCTTGGTACGCTGCCTCGTCGGCGACCCAATCCGGTTCATCGGTGTTCCCGATAAGCACGGCCTTGGAGAGCGGAGGGCGCTCGTATGGCAGCTGGCTCTCCTCACCGATCAACGTCAGCTCGCCCTGATAGCCCAGATCTCGAAGCGCGATAGCAGCCGATCCTCCGGCTAATGAAGCTCCGATGATGACGATGCGGGATGGCTGCGAAGTTGGGGACTGAGTCATGTATCCAATGGTCTCTCGGCCAGCGCTCCACTGCGCTAGCGACCCACCGATTTGATTGCCTCGCTCGCCAAGCTCGCTCGGCGCGATCGCGCCCCTGAGGACCGCCCTACTTCGTCGTCGTTCGCCGACGAAAAGCGTGTCGGCTCATTCCTCCTCAGCACGGCCGGAAGGCGCGATCGGGTTTGATTTTCAAGGCAATCAAAACGCTGCTTCGTCGAGATCCATGACTGCAAGATCGGTCGCCTCGGCGATGGCCCGCTCAGCGGACAACTTGGGCAGCACCGTACGCGCAAACCAGCGCCCCGAAGCGACCTTGCCCTCGTAGAACGCCTTCTCGCTTGGGCTGAGCTGCTCATTGAGCCGGTTCAATGCGACTTCCGCGCCCCTGAGTAGCAGCCAGGCGCACATGAGGTCGCCGAGCGCCATCAGCAGTCGGGTAGTGTTCAGGCCCACCTTGTAGACATTCCGAGGGTCGCTGTCCGGCACGCCGGGCACGGTGGTGCCGAGATCGTTGATCATGGTAGCCACGATGGCCCCGACGTCCTCCAACCCCTGCTGCAGCAGCGCACGCTCTTCTTTCAGCTGGCCGTTCCCGCCCTCAGCGGCGATCCACTGGCTGATCTGTGCTGAAAGATCACCCAATGCCCGTCCCCGATCCTTGACGATCTTGCGGAAGAACAGATCCTGCCCTTGGATGGCGGTCGTTCCCTCATACAGGGTGTCGATCTTGGCATCTCTCACGTACTGCTCGATGGGATAGTCGATCAGGAAACCCGAACCGCCGAAGGTCTGCAGCGATTCGGTTCCGAGCAAGACCCAGGAGCGTTCCGACCCATAACCCTTGACGATGGGTAGCAGAAGATCATTGAGCCGCTCCGCAGCAGCATCGGCCGTGCGGTTCGCTCGGGCAATGGCGTTGCGGTCTTGGATGCTCGCCGTATACAGCAGCAGTGCTCGCAATCCTTCGGCGCAGGACTTCTGCGTCATCAACGAGCGCCGCACGTCGGGATGATGAGTGATCGTCACCCGGGGTGCGGTGCGATCGCCAGCTCGGGTCAGATCTGGACCTTGTGCCCGGGTTTTGGCGTATTCCAGCGCATTGAGGTAGCCGCTGGAAAGCGTCGCGATTGCTTTCGTACCAACCAGCATCCGGGCGTGTTCGATCATGCGGAACATCTGCGCGATGCCGTCATGAATCTCGCCCAGCAGCCAGCCTTTGGCAGGCACATCGGTGCCACCGAAGGTCAGCTCGCACGTGCTGGAAGCCTTGATGCCCATCTTCTTCTCGAGATTGGTCGCGAAGACTCCATTGCGCTCGCCAGTGAGTTCACCGGTCTCAAGATCAAAGTGGAACTTCGGCACCACAAAAAGAGAGAGGCCCTTGGTGCCCGGCCCGCCAACTCCCTCGACACTCTGCGGTCGAGCCAGGACCAGGTGGACGATGTTCTCGCTCAAGTCGTGCTCACCTGAGGTAATGAAGCGCTTGACCCCTTGGATGTGCCAGGTCCCATCGGACTGTGGAATCGCCCGGGTCCTGCCAGCCCCTACGTCGGATCCTGCGTCCGGCTCGGTCAGCACCATGGTGGCGCCCCACTGGCGCTCGATCATGATCTTGGCAATGCGCTGGTCACGCTCATTCCCGGTTGCCCACAGCGCGTACGCGAACTTGGGACCCGCCGCATAGAGCATCATCGACGGATTGGCGCCGATATTCAACTCATGAACTGCCCACTGCACCGACGGCGGGGTGACATGCCCACCAAGCTCTGCGGGAAGTTCGAGCTGCCAGGCTCCGGAGTCCATGAGCGCCCGGAAGGATTTCTTGATGTCCTCAGGCACCCTCACGGAGTGAGTCTTGGGATCGAAGATCGGAAGGTCTGCGTCGGTATCGGAGAACGACTCGGCCAGCTTCGTTCTAGCAAGATGATCAACCTCGGCGAGGATGGCAGAAACGGTTTCCCGATCAAGGTCGGCGTACGGCCCGGTGCCTAGGATCTCTTCGCGGCCGAGGACTTCGAAAAGGTTGAATTCGATATCACGAACGTTGGATTTGTAGTGATTCATCTGGGCACCTCGACGGGACAGTGCGGCCCAAGTTACTCTTGAGTAACTTCCATTATGGTACTCGTCAGTAACCAAACCAAGGGTTTACGCCGTAACGGTTTCATTCAGGTGCTCGGGGCAGTCGAACTCGATGCGACTAGCGTTCGGTGACATGGCTGAACACGCTAAGCAGATACTGATCGATGCCTTTGGGCGGGTACGCGAACTGGTGATTAACCTCACCGACACGCTGACCGACGACATCGCAACCTATCGACCAGATCCTGGTGCTAATTCGATTGCCTGGCTGATCTGGCACCTCACCCGAATTCAAGATGATCATGTGGCTGACCTCGCACAGGTGGAGCAGGCCTGGGCACAGTGGCGAGACAGGTTTGGGTTGCCGTTTGGCAAGTGGGCAACCGGTTATGGGCAGGGACCTGATGATGTGGCGGCAGTCCAATCGAGCGGTGAACTGTTAGCCGACTATCACGCCGCAGTTCACGAGCTCACCATGCGTTATCTGGAGGGCATCACCTCCCAGGAACTGGATCGGATCGTCGATACCCGCTGGGATCCGCCAGTGACCGCAGCGGTCAGGCTGGTCAGCGTGATCGGCGACACGATGCAGCATCTAGGTCAAGCGGCCTATGTACGCGGCCTGGCCAAACGACGAGACAGCGCCTGGCATCAAGCCAGCGCCGCCGATCGCTAGTCAGGGCGCGCGCCGCCATAACGCCAACAGCATTAGGCTCGGGCGGGTGACTGAGCCGGTTGATCAAGACCTTGATCGCGACGCCGCGCCGAGACACCGGTTCTACAGTGATCTCGCCGCATGGTGGCCGCTGATTTCTCCGCCCGAGGAGTACGCCGAGGAAGCAGCATTCGCTGCCTCGCTGCTGCGCGGGGCGAATCCGCCGACGCGTACGGTCCTGGAACTGGGGAGCGGAGGAGGGAGCAACGCCTTCTACCTCAAGCGCGAATTTGAGATGACTCTGGTCGACCTGTCCGATGACATGTTGGCCGTTTCCCGCAAGCTCAATCCCGAGTGTGAACACCTGCAGGGGGATATGCGTACGCTGCGACTTGATCGTAAGTTTGATGCCGTCTTTGTACACGATGCCATCGATTACATGACGAGTGAGGCGGATCTGCGCCAGGCGGTCGCTACGGCGTACGAGCACTGTCGTGTGGGTGGCGTCGCGGTGCTCGTGCCGGACAACATCGCCGAGAACTTCTTCCCCGAGACCGACCACGGCGGCCATGATGCCCCCGACGGCCGGGGCGCCCGTTACCTCAGCTGGTCAAGCGATCCCGATCCAGACGACGGTCGTACCCGCGCCGACTACGCCTTCTTGCTGCGAACCGCGGATGGCACCGTCACTGTGGCACACGACACGCATGAGTTCGGCCTCTTTCCACGCAGTCTGTGGCTGCAAGTGCTTGTTGACGCAGGATTCCGTGCCCGCTCGGTTGCCGAGGTGACGAGTGAGGATCGACTGCCGCGAGAGGTCTTTGTCGGTAGTCGCGTTGAAAGTTGCCCCTGAGCCTGTCGAAGGGCGCTCTCATGATGGAGTACCTCCATGACTTCCGCGTACGTCTTGAACGGTCCGAATCTCAATCTGCTAGGGATGCGTGAGCCTGAGATCTACGGCAAGACGACGTTGGCCGATGTCGAGCGGTCTTGCCGAGAAGTGGCCGACGAACTGGGCTGGGCGGTGGAGTTTCGCCAGACCAATCGGGAGGGTGAACTCGTCGATTGGATTCAGGAAGCCGGCGAAGCTCAAGCTGCTGGCCAGGCGGTTGGGGTGGTGCTGAACGCCGGCGCGTACACCCACACCAGCGTCGCGCTGCAGGACGCAATCGTTGGATCGGATGCCCGGGTCATCGAGGTGCATATCTCGAATGTCTTTAGACGTGAGCCATTCCGGCATGTCTCGTACGTGTCGCCGGTCGCGGCGGGAATCATCGTTGGGATGGGCGTGGCCGGATACCCGTTGGCGCTCCGCGCTCTCGCCGAGTTGTCAGACTCCAGATGACCTATCGCCCAACTGCGTTCTGACAAGCGATCAACTCAGCGCGATCTCTCGGCCGCGTCACACGGCCGGCGCGGCTCATTTGTGTAAGAGTGAGAAACAGCGCAACTGCTGGTGTCTTGGAGTCACGAATGCTTGCCCCCCTGCTTGCAACCGAGGACCCATATGGCGCCGCGTCGATCTTCAGCCAAGCCGGCTGGAAAGTCGAGCACGCCGCTGTCCGAGACCAGGAACAACCGCGCGCCTGCCTGTCGTTGGCCCGCTCGCGAATCGAGTTGGTGCCCCCTAGCGATCCCTACATCGTGCCGCGCGGCCTCGGCGTCGAGTTTCAGATCCATGTGCCGCCAACGGAGCTCGGCGGGGTGTTTTTGCTGCACCGGGCCGCCGGCGTGGTGTACAGCGAGCTTCGCGAGCGGCGACCGGGGGAGCGAGGGTTCCGAGCCGAGATCATCGGTTACCACTTCCTCATCCTCGGCGGGGATCCCGACCCCGATTTGGCGCTGATCGCGACCGATCCCAGGATCATCGCACTTGCGGATGGACTGCGCGAGCGTGATCGGGATGATGCTCTGACCGACACCGGACTGCGTCTGGCAGAGAGTTCTGGTGAAAGCCTGAAATGCCTGCGTCGAGCAATGAGCGAAGGACTGGGATTCCGTTCTCCCGACGACGTTGGCGGGCAGCTTGCCGAGGTCGTGATCGCTGCCGCCATTCTCGCTCGGCAGCTTGGAATTGATCTTGACCAGCAGATCGAGGCGAAGCTCGGCAGCCCAACCTGGCAGGCCCAACTCTAAGTCGCCCACACCTGCACTAACGTGAGCAGCGTCCGCCCATATCATGCGCGGACAGGGGACCAGGGGGGTAAATGAGCGAAGTTGATGACGCCGATCGACCGGTGCCTGCAGCATATGGAGCCGGTGAGTCTACTCAAGGTGAGCAGCTGGTGTCTGCAGCGGACGATGCCCAGCAAATCGACACTGATGAGCCGGTACCAGTAGCACACGAAGCAAGCGAGATCAGCTACGCCGAGCAGTTTTATCCTGCACGTCCTACACGGCTCCGCCCGAGGGGCCGTCTCCGTGATCTTTTCACATTGAAACCTCGGGCCGAGCGCATCGGAAAGCCTGGCGGCGATAACCCGGCCTACGTCAGTTGGCTTGTCGAGCGCTCGATGCTTGAGGATGCGAAGAGGTATGCCACATTGTTCTCCGGCCAGGGCAGTATGTGGCAGAACCCCTATGCCAACCCGGATCCGCGGGCGGCGATCGAAAAGGCGTCAGTGTGGTTCACCGCGTACCCGATTTCTATGATCACCAAGCCTGGCACCTCATTCCTGGGAACTCTCGGCGACGACGAACTGTGGGCTGCCTTCGAGGCGATTGGGATCAACGGCGTTCACACGGGTCCTGTGAAAAGGGCCGGTGGACTGGTGGGCTGGGATTACACACCGAGCGTGGATGGGCACTTCGACCGCATCAGTAACTTGATCGATGAGGCGTTCGGAACCGAAGAGGAGTTCCGTGCGATGTGTGAGGTCGCCGCGGGCCACCTCGGGATGGTGATCGACGACATCGTGCCAGGCCACACCGGCAAGGGCTCGGACTTCCGGCTGGCCGAGATGAAGGTTGGCGACTACCCCGGCATTTACCATATGGTCGAGATCGAACCCAAGGATTGGCACCTATTGCCAATCGTGACCAAGGGCGATTCGATCAACCTCGACATCGAGTCCGAAGATCAACTGGCCAAGCACGGTTACATCATCGGGCGCATGCAGCGAGTGATCTTTTATGAACCTGGTGTCAAGGACACCAACTGGAGTGCCACCGCGCCGGTGCTCGGGCCCGACGGTGTGGAGCGCCGCTGGGTCTATCTGCATTACTTCAAGGAGGGCCAGCCCTCGATCAACTGGCTCGACCCCAGCTTCGCGGGCATGCGCCTGGTTATCGGTGATGCGCTGCACTCCCTTGGTGATCTTGGCAGCGGTGCACTTCGGCTCGACGCCAACGGCTTTCTCGGAGTGGAAAAGAGCCCCGAAGACTCCCCAGCCTGGTCCGAAGGCCATCCCTTGTCGGAAGCCGCGAACCAGCTGATCGCCAGCATGGTCCGCAAGGTCGGCGGCTTCACCTTCCAGGAACTCAACCTCACCATCGACGACATTAAGAGCTCCGCCGAGCGTGGAGCTGATCTTTCCTACGACTTTGTCAATCGGCCCGCTTATCATCATGCACTCGCGACTGGCGACACCGAATTCGTTCGCCTCACACTCAACTTGTCCATAGAACATGGAGTCGAGCCGGCCTCTTTGGTGCATGCGCTGCAAAATCACGACGAGATGACCTACGAGCTGGTGCACTTCGAGACCTTGCATGCCCGAGACATCTTCACATTTCGCGGCACGCACCTCACCGGTCACGAGCTAGCGGTCACCGTACGCGAGGATTTACTTGATCATCTGACCGGCGATGCGGCGCCCTACAATGCGACCTTCACCCAAAACGGAATTGCGTCAACTACCGCAACGATCATCGCGGCCTCATTGGGCTTCACCAGTCTCGCCAAGTTGAGTTCGGAGCAGATTGAGCAGATCAAGCAAGCGCATCTCCTGCTCGCCATGTTCAATGCATTACAGCCGGGCGTTTTTGCTTTGTCCGGCTGGGATCTTTGCGGAATGTTGACTCTCGAGCGCAAGCAGGTCAGCCAGCTGCTGGCCGACGGGGACACGCGCTGGATCCATCGTTCGGCGTACGACCTGATGGACTATCGACCGCATGCTCACGAGTCGCTCTCCAAGATGCCTCGTGGCGTCAGTCTGTATGGTTCACTGCCTACTCAGTTGGAGGACAGCTCATCGTTTGCGCGCCGGCTTGCCGAGATTCTTGCGATCCGGAAGCGGTATGGAATCGCCACCGCTGTCCAGCTCGATGTGCCTCACGTCTCCAACAAGGCGATGCTGGTGATGGTGCACCAGCTCACCGATGCCGAGCAGGTTACGGTGCTGAACTTCTCCGCGCACGCGATTACCGGCAGTGTTCACTCCGAGCATTTGGTGCCGGGCAGCGTGCTGGTCGACATGTTCACCGACGAGGAGATCGGTGAAGTCGACGACCTGCACACTTTTCCGATCGCACTGGGACCGCATGAGGGCAAGTCGCTGCTGGTGCTGTGCCCTGGAGACCATTTGGCCGAGGCGCATCCGCTGGCCAGCGAGCACACCAGCGTACGCGGCGAGCGTCGCTGAGTTTGCCCCGCCGGAAGTTAAATCTCCGACCAGTGCGGACTTATCGACATGGCATCTGGCGACTCGTACTCAAATTTCCGACCAGTGACGGTTTTCGGATCGGGTCATCGGGATCACACAGGGTTGAACTGAGAACGCATTGCCGTCGTCCTCATCGGTGGAAGATGAAGGCAGGACGAGGAATTGGCGACGGCAGTCAGCCTGCAAACGACAGCAGGTGGAGAGTTGGGAGGAGGCTCAGTGGGCGCCGGACAGCGTGAGGCCGCGCTGCAAGAGCTGCACGACCGACACGCCGCCGAGCTATGGCGTTTCGCCATGCGGCTGACCCACGATCGCCAGCTCTCCGAGGACGTCGTACAGGAGGTGCTGCTCAAGGCGTGGAAGGATCCCAGTCTTGGCCAGCGTGACGAGGCGGCGGCTCGGGCCTGGCTGTTCACCGCCTGCCGGAACCTAATCATCGACCGCTGGCGTAGTGCCGCTTCACGGCATGAGCAGCGGATCGAGGAGCCGCCGGAGGAAGGTGTCGGCGACGCGACGAGCGTGGTGCTTGATCGGTGGTTGATCGCCGAGGCGTTGAGCAGCCTGTCAGTGGAGCACCGATCCGTGATCAGCGCCGCCTATTACGAGGGCAGGTCGGTCGCAGACATCTCGGCTCGGCTCCGAATCCCGGAGGGCACCGTCAAATCGCGACTGCACTACGGACTCAGAACCCTCAGATTGGCGCTGCAGGAGAAAGGAGTGACTCGGCCGTGAATGCAATCCCTGACAAGTTCGCGCAATGGGACGCCGCTTACGTGCTGGGCGCGCTCTCTCCTGCGGATCGACGGGAATTCGAAGAGCACCTGGCAACTTGTCCGCAGTGCCAGACCGCCGTCTCGGAGCTGGCCGCAATCCCCGGGCTGCTAGCCCAAGTTTCTCCAGCAGACGCGGCGCTGTTGTCGATGGCGGTCGACAACGAGACGGGACCCGGCGAACCTGCAGCTGCGACGGGTGATGCAGAGACTGAGCTGATCGAGCCTGGGCCGCCACCCTCGCTGTTACCAAAGATGATCAAGAAGGCACGCAGCCGGCAACGTCGGATGGTGGCAGCGGTCGCCGGGATTGCGGCAGCCGTGGTGCTGCTGATCGGCGGTGTTGCGATCGCAAGCGGACTGCTCCCGCTGCGCCCGGAGAGCCCCGAGCGCGTCGCCTTCTCGCCGGTCGTGCCGTCTGGCATCACTGCCGTCGCCGATGTCATTCCTGGCAAAGACGGCACCCAGATCAAGGTGGAATGTGTGTACGCCGAGGTCAATGATCCGCGACCGGGGGGCGGCCACGAGACGTATTCGGTCTTTGTCGTCGACCGGTCCGGCAACGCCTCAGAGATCAAGGAGTGGCCGGCGACACCGAACAAGCAAATGCGACCGAGTGGCACGACTCCGCTCAAGCCCTCGGAGATCGCCGGCCTTGAAATCCGCGAGAGCGACACCAACGAGGTTCTGCTCCGCGCTCGTATTTGATTGCTCCGCTCGCTCCGCGCGGATCGCGCTTGGTAGCCACCGACTTCGTCATCACTCGGGGACAAAACAGCGTGTCCCCTCGTTCTCCTCAGACGGCGCCGCGCGATCCGGTTTCGGCTATTCCCCTCATCGGCTTGCAGGCGCTAGCTGCGGGCGATCACGGTCTGGAGCGGCAGATCGCTGACAGACCGGCCGGCATGGAGCCGGTACGTCCCGGGCTCGGTCAGCCAGGTGTGAGCCGAGCTGTCCCAGTGCCGGAAGTTGCGATCGCCGACCGTGATGACCGCATTCACCGTTTCACCGGGCACTGCCTCGACCGCTACACAACCCACCAGCCAGCGGGGCGCTCGTTCGATGGCGCTGTCGGGTCGACTGGCGTACAGCTGCACCACCTCGCGGCCAAGCCGGGAGCCCGAGTTGCGTACGGTGACGACCACGGTGTCGCCGTCGACAGCGATGTCCTCGTGCGCCCAGCTCGTATAGCCCAATCCGTGACCGAACGGGAACGCCGGCGTACGCCCGGTCGCCAGGTACCAGCGGTAACCGATCAACAGGCCCTCCTCGTACGGCAACTCCCCGTCGACCGGCGTAACCGACGGCAGTCCGTCCTCCGACGCTGGCCAACTCACCGGGAGCCGCCCACCTGGCTCGACAGTTCCGGTCAGTACATCGGCCAGGGCATTGCCGAACTCCTGCCCGGGGAACCAAGCGACCATCACTGAGGCCACCTCATCGATCCACGGCAACAGCACGGGTGCGCCCGAGTTGATCACTACCACGGTTCGCGGATTGACGGCCGCTACGGCGCGTACGAGATCGTCTTGCCGGCCGGGTAGCGCCAGACGGCTCCGATCGAAGCCCTCACTCTCAACTTCGGAATTTGTGCCGACCACAACGACGACAACATCGGACTCCGCAGCCAGGCTCACAGCATGATCAAATTCGGCCTGCTCATCGATCATCGGCGCAACGTTGAGCTGCACCGTAAGCATGGTCACCTCGGCGCCACCGAGCTCGGTCCCGCCGCCCGTCGGCCGATACGTCAGCTCGACCAGGACATCGCGATCCGCCTCGAGCTCGACAACTGCTAGCCGCTGCGGGGGCTTCATCATTCCCTCCACCATGTCGGCGCCGAGCGGCAGTGTGATCGCCTCGTCGAACAGCACATCACCATCGACCACAAGCCGAAACTCGCCCAGGCCGGACGTCCCGATCGAGTAACGGCCGGACTCAGGCACTCGCAGCCGAGTGCTCAGCTGCAGATGATCAATGTCACCGGCGTTCAGATCTTCCTGTACCGGTCCCCACCACATCATGCTCCCGGCCTGACGTTGCTCCCGGCCGAGTTCATGATCATGGGCAGCGAAGAAGATCACCTGGACCCCGGGCCCGCTGCCATCGGGAAGGTACAGCAGATCCGGGGGTGCGATGTCGGTGCGATCGCTGCTACGAACGCCAATCGCGTGCACGACCCTCGTCTCGCTGCTGAATGCGACACGCAGACCCTCGAGCGGAGACACCACATAGGGCGGAAAGACGGTGGCACTGCCGCCACCAAGTGTTCGAGCGGTTGCCGTATTGGGCCCGAGCACTGCGACCTGCCTCACGGCATCTGCTGCGAGCGGCAGCAAGTCGTCGTTCTTGATCAACACCATCCCGGCCGCTGAGCTGGCCCGTAGTTCGGAGCTCAACTCTTCATCGCTCCAGCGCCGGGCTGGCGGCCTCGCCGCCTCAAGTCCGTCAAGCGCGCCGACTCGAGCCGCCAACCGCAGGATACGTAGTAGGTGACCGTCGATTGCCGATTCCGAAATCTTGCCAGACTGAACTGCTTCCAGAAGTCCTTCGGTCCACGGACTCTCTGGTCCGGGCATCGCAAGATCGAGTAAGTCCTCGCCAGCCGCAGCCACCGAGCGCGTGGCGTACCAGTCGGACATGATCACGCCGTCAAAGCCCCACTCCCGCTTGAGCACGTCACGCTGCAACTGGTTCTCGGTCATGGTCGTGCCATTGACCTTGTTGTACGCCGCCATGACGGCCCACGCACCCGCAGCGACAATCCGCTCGAAGGGCATCAGATAAAGCTCCCGCAACACCCGTTCATCGACAAGAGCGTTGACGCTGAACCGGTCGGTCTCGGAGTCATTGGCAACAAAGTGCTTGACAGTGGCAGCCACGCCTTCGGCCTGCAGCCCTGTCACGTACCCGATGCCGATCATGGCAGTCAACTCGGGATCTTCGCTGAAGCACTCGAAATGCCGCCCACCGTACGGCGTCCGGTGCAGATTGACCGTCGGTGCCAGCAGGACATCTACGCCCTTGCGGCGTGCCTCGCTCGCAAGCAGGCGCCCCATCCGCTCGACCCGGGCCGGATCCCAGCTCGCTGCCAGGGCAGTCGGGGAAGGCACGTTGACCGATGGGCTTCGCTCATCCCAAGTTTCGCCGCGGACGCCAGCCGGGCCATCGGAGGTCACGAGGCGGCGCAGACCAATCTCAGGAATTGGGTGCAACGCCCAGATGTCGGCACCAGTCATCAGCCGCACCTTCTGCTCCAGACTCAGCTGCGCCAGCCGGTCGACGAGTTCTGCTTCGTGATCAACTGTGCTGGTCTGGGTCATAGAGGTCATGGTCTCAGCCTCGTCCGCCGCCGCTACCGTGAGGGCATGGCCACGCCAGACATCGGAATTCCGACCACCGCACTCGCAAGCGAGTGTGGGCGCCTCCTCGACTTCGGCCGTCATTTCCCGCATCCCTTGGGGGGAGCCGCCTGGCTGGACTCTCAGGGACAACCGGACCTATCTCGCCCGGTCTACACCTGGATCACCGCCCGGATGCTTCACGTGTACGTCTTGGGGCAGTTGCTCGGGCGCGCTGGCGATGTTGATCTTGCAACACAGGCTCTCGCTGGGTTGACCGGCCGGCTGCGAGATGAGCTGAACGGTGGCTGGCCGACAAGCGTCGACGACGCCGGCAACAGTCCCGATGAGAAGGCCTGCTATACCCATGCTTTCGTCGTGCTCGCAGCCTCCTCAGGCGCCGTCGCCGGCTTATCCGGCGCTCGTGATCTGCTCAGCGACGCGCTGGAGGTGTGGGACCTGCGGTTCTTCGACGATATGGCCGGCATGTTCGTCGATTCCTGGAATCGCGATTTCACTCGTCTGCACGGCTACCGAGGCGTCAATGCCAACATGCATGCGGTCGAGGCTCTGCTCGCCGCCGCAGATGTCACCGGTGATCAACAATTGCGCGAACGGGCATTAGGCATCGCACGCCGGGTGGTGTTGGAATTTGCCGAACCTCGAGCCTGGCGGATCCCCGAGCACTTCGACTCTCGTTGGCGTCCGCAGCTTGATCACAACCGGGACCGTCCGGATGATCAATTTCAGCCGTACGGCGCGACTGTTGGGCACGGACTGGAGTGGTCGAGATTGCTGCTCCATCTGGAAGCGTCGCTGGA
>Ga0307406_10000023_pt1 | contig 96825 bp, 76 predicted proteins | sample 322Cmetagenome_3_FD_203706 | JGI IMG/M metagenome (GOLD analysis project Ga0307406, IMG submission 203706) | Maize rhizosphere microbial communities from greenhouse at UC Davis, California, United States - 322HYB-C-2 | ecosystem: Host-associated > Plants > Roots > Rhizosphere > Soil | place...
AACTCCGTCCTGAACAAATGCATACACATAATTAGGTGTTCCTCCGGTTGCAGTTGCTGAAACTTTTGCACCGAAATTACAATTTGCATTTATTGAAACTGCAGATACATTTAATACTGGTGGCTGGGCAACAACAACAGAAGCCTGAGCTGTACAACCTGTTATTGCATCTGTTACCTCAACTGTATAAGTTCCCGGTACCAAAGCTGTAACGTTTACAGTATTTCCTGTTTGAGCTAATGTTCCTGTTCCGGCAATTAATGCAGCTGTGTAACCTCCTGCATAATTAGCAACTGTGAATTTAACAGCACCATTTCCGCTTCCGTTACAAGTTACGTCGCTTACTAATGCACCTGAAACCGTAATATTTGTTACCGGAGCAACAGTATATGATTTTTGATCTTTACAACCATTATCGTCTGTTACTTCGAATAAGTATGTAGCAGGAGCTAATAAAGTAAATATTCCTGATGAAGCTCCCGAAACATTTGTTGTTGCACTAGCTGGTGACAAAATTGCATAAGCTAAAGTACCAACACCATTTGTCGTTGTAATAGTAACTGTACTTGTTGTACTAGCTGCAGGATTACAATAAATAGGTGTTCCGGTAATATTTGTTATAGTTGGAGGGTTTAATGCCGGGATGTCAACTCCATTTACTAAAGTAAATATACATCCGTTAGCATCTTTTACAAGAACATTAAATGTTGTTCCTGCAAAAGCCTCATAAGTATTTGTACTTGTATAAGTAACACCATTATCAAAACTATATAAATAGTTTGGAGTACCATTTGCAGCTGTTACAGTTACCAAAGCTTTTGTTGGTACATTTCCTGTAGCACAAGTCAATGGAGTTGTAAGAACAGAAGTAGCAGTTAATGCTGTTGGTTGTCCTATAGTTATTGGGGCACTTGGGAAATCACAAGATTTATTATCTCTTACTGTGATGATATAAGAGCTTCCTGCAGCCAATCCAGTAAATACATTTGAAGTCTGGAATGTTCCACCATCCAATTGATATTGGTAAGGACCAACTCCTGAAGTTACATTAACTGTAATTGTACCGTCTGATCCTCCAAAACATTTTACAGCTGTTTGTGCTGTTGTGAAAACAGTCGCTGGTAATGGATCTAAAGTAAGAGTTGCGGTAGCCTGACATGATGGTAAAGGTAATTTAGCATCGGTTACTCTGAAAACATAATTTCCTAGTACACTTGTTGAAAGAGTATTTGAAAGCATAGTCGTAAAACCACCTCCATTTACAGAATATTCGTAAGTGTAAAGTGAATTATATCCACCAGTTGCAGTCAATGTAATTGTTGCATTTGGAGTAGGTGTACAATCTAGTTCTTTTGTTAATGCTGCATTTAAAAGTAATTGCGGTTTAACTTCATAAGTACTAGTTGCAGTACAACCATTACCATCCTTAATTACTAAATTATAAACGCCCGGAGCATTAAATGTAAAGTTAGGGCTTGTTTGGAAGCTGCTTCCGTTAACACTATAAGTAGCACCACCTACAATTGCCGGATCAACAGTTCCGGAAATTGCTATTGTGAATGGGTTACCATCGTAACAAATTGCAACAGGTGCTGTGATTGTTGGATCAGCATCTCTGCCTAATGTGATTGAAGCAGGTTTAATACAACCATAAGCATCTTTTACATAAGCAATATAGTTTCCAGCATTTCTGTTGAAAGTATTAGCCGCAGCCCAACCAGCAGATGCAGCCGTTGGAGCCGGATCTGTAGCAAGCAATAATTGATATGTATATGGAGCAGTACCATCTTTTGCAATAGCAGTTATAACTCCAGAATTAGGATTACAATTTGCTTTTTTAGAAACAGAAGCTGTAATAGATAAATCAATTGCAGATTCAGTAATATTAAATGGAGCAGTAGCAATACTACATCCTGCATGCGTAGCACCAGCCGTTTCTTTTACGACAACAATATAATTACCAAAAGGTAACGGACCAAAATTAGTAACATTCAATGTTCCGTTTGCAGGAACAGATCCTGTACCTGTAATTCCGGTTGTAACTAATGTTTGTGAATTGAATATCTCATAACTAACCGGAGTTGCTGATGGGTAAATACTTGTAATTGTAAATGATACATTTCCATTAGCACTTCCTTTACAAGTAACATTATTAGCTACAAGCGCACTTGTAGTTAATGTTGAATTTGTTGGGATAGCGAATTCAGCAGTTTCATAATAATAACAACCTGTTCCGGCATCGTGTACAATAAAAGTATATTTAACACCTGGCAATAAGTTTGGTATCGTTGTTTTTTTACTTCCAGGAGTTCCAAGAACGTCTTCATCATACCATGGCAAAGCAGTTGGAGCAGTATAAGTCATTCCCGGACCTGTGTACACAGCAAAATGGAATGGGCCATTACCTGTAATATTGGTAGATGATGATCCAATTGCAACTACAGCAGAACCCAGACTAGAACAATCTGCAGGTGGTGAAATAACTGTAATATCCAAATCATCCGGTGGAGATGCCACTAGTACATTTTGAATTAATACAGAACATCCGTTAGAATCTACTACATTAATTTGGTATATTCCAAAGTCAACCACATTGAAACTTACAGAAGTAGTTCCAAGGTTATTTAATTCAGACTGATTATAGCCATTAACACCTGTTACAAAATAGTTGTAAGGACCAACTCCTCCACTAACACTGTCAACAATAACAGAACCTTTTGAAACACCACCACCAGAACATGTAATTGGCACTGCATGATGAGCTACAAGAATAGCTGCCGGTTCAGCAATATTTATTAGGAATGTATCTTTACATCCTTTAGCATCTGTAACTGTAATTATATAATCTCCTGCTGTTAAACCGGATGTTTGTGTACCATAGTCTACACTAGTTGTATTATTAAATACATTATATACAAATGGAGCTTGTCCCAGAGTATTATCAATAGTTATAGAAATAGCTGCATTCGTGTCACCATGACAAGAAATGAACTGAGTCTGAACAACATTTGTAATATTCGGATTAACTGGAGTTGTAATGATAATTGGAGTTGTAGTTTCAAATGTACAACCTCTTGAATCAGTAACTCTGAAAGTATAACTTCCGGCAGCCATTGTATTGAAAACATTTGAAGCCATAGCTGTATATACACCAGATTCCTTAGATTCATAAGTGTAAGGAGCCGTTCCTCCATTTGCTGTTAAAGTAACCTGAGCAGCTGTTGGGATTGAACAAGTAATGTTTTTATCCAATACAGCTGTTAATCCTAACATACTATCAACAATAACAACGTTACTGTTAGCAGTACAACCGTTACCGTCTTTAATTCTAACAGTATAAGTTCCCGGAGTAGTTATTGTGAAAGTATTACCTGCCTGATATGAAGCTCCATTGTTAATGCTATAAGATAATGGTGCTACTAATCCAACTCCAGGAGTTGCAGTAATAGTATAAGTTCCAACTCCAAAACATTGACCGGTAGCCGAAGCTGTAACTGTAGGAACAGCATCTCTGGTAATAGTAACATCTAATTTAAATGTACAACCATTAGCGTCAATTACGTGAACATCCCAGTTTAAACCAGCTATTGGGTCTAAGTTTGCTTTGTTACTGTTTGAATATGTTCCTGCTGGTGAGCCATCCAGTACAAAGGAATATCTGTAAACCGGAGTTCCTCCTGCAGCAGTAACAGTAACTTCTGATGTTGAAACAAAACAGTTTGCGTTTACAGTAGCATAAGTTGCTGATAAAGCTGCTGCTGGCTGACTAATAGTAATTGAAGCATTTGCTGTACATCCTGTTACTTCATCCGTAACAACGATAGCATATGGTCCTGCAACCAAGTTTGTCAGGTTAATTGTTGGAGAGCTTTGTGCTGTAACAGCTGTACCTCCGTTAATTGTATAGCGATATGTTGTACCGAAACCAGAAACAGTATATCTGATAGATCCCGTGTTTCCTCCGTTACATAATACATCACTTAATTTATTACCTAAAACAGTAATCGGAGTAACTGGCTGAATAGTATACGATTCAGTATAATAACATCCGTTTGCATCTGTTACTTTAAACATATAAGTACCAGGCGCAAGGTTTGCAAAAGTATTTGATGTTTGTTTTGCAACAATTACCGGTGATGGTGCAATAGTTTCATATTGTAAAGTTCCAACACCATTTACAGCTGTTAGTGTAACAGTTGTAGTAGTAACTAAACAAGTTACATTTGGAGCGGCAAAAGTTAAATCTGTTGGAGGGTTTAATCTCAATAGAGTTCCTGAACCAGAAACTGTACATCCTTTTGCATCCTTAACTGTATAAGTATAAGGCTGGTCAGCTCCGTTATCGTTTAATGTTAATACATTATTTGAACCGAATCCGCCTCCGTTAAAACTATATTGATAAGGTAAAGTTCCTGTTCCTGCAGTTACATTAACAGTAACTGTTCCTGCAACTTTTCCATTAGAAGTGTTACATGAGAATGGAACTGTAACAGCTGTTGCTGCTAAAGTAATTGGCTGTGTAATTGTCACAGCTACTGATCCAACACATCCTTTACTGTCTTTTACATAGAAAGTATAAGCACCTGCAGCCAATCCTGTGAACGTTGGATTTGTTGTAAATCCTGTTGTAGCATTGTTGCTATAAGTAAAGTTTCCTGATCCACCGGCACCTGTAAGGGTCACTGAACCATCTAAAGCTCCATTACAACTAGCATTTGTCTGAATAGCCGTAACTGTTGGATTTGTAATTGGGTCAACAGTAACTACCGCAGTTTTTGTACATCCGTTTGCATCTGTAATAACAAATCTATACGTATCGGCATTTGCAGGAGTAACTGAATATGTAAATGTTGGACCCGCAATCGGAGCACTTGACGCACTTGGAGCACCAGCACCTTTTTGAACAGTATAAGTAAATTGAGCTCTACCTCCACCAATTGTTACTGTAATAGTAGCATTTGGAGTAGCAGAACAATCCAATTCTTTTGTTACGGTTCCTGCAACTGTTAACTGAGGATAAACTATTGTTGCTGCCGGAGCAGAAGCAATACATCCGTTTTTGTCTTTTACATAAACTGTATAAGTTCCTGTTGCAACCGTAAACGTGTTGCTTGATTGGAATGCTCCTGTAGGACCATTAATTCCATAAGTAAGAGGAGCTAATCCTGTTCCTGTTGCAGTAATTGTAAATGTACTTGCAGAACCTGTACATTGATTGTTTACTGTCGCAGTAACTGAAGGCATTGCGTCCAGAATAACTGTAGCAGTAGATTTTGCAATACAGCCATTTGCATCTTTAACGTAAACATCCCATACTAAGTCAGCACCAGAATTAGTATCTACTGTTAGTATATTACTATTCCCATAAGCCGATGATGGTACTGCTGATGGGCTTTTCGCGAAAGCGTAAGTATAATTTGGAGTTCCTCCGGTTGCTGTAATTGTAATTTGTGAATTATCATTATTACAATATACGTTTGTAGCAACAGCAGAAGTGATTCCTAATGCAACTGCTGGTTCACCGATAGTAATACCCGCAGAATTTGTACATCCTGTAGCTGTATCAGTAACTGTTATTGTATAAGTTCCAACAGCAGCATTTGTTAAGGTAAGAACATTACCTGCTTTTGTAATTGTTGCAGTATTTGGAGATAAAGTGTATGTATAAGCTCCAACTGTTGCATTACCAGAAACGGTATAAGTTCCAGATCCTGTATTTCCGCCTTTACATAAAACATCACTTGTTTTATTTCCTACAACTGCAATCGGCGTAACCGGATTTACAACATAGGCCTCTGTATAATAACAACCGTTAGCATCTGTAACTCTGAATGTATAAGTTCCAGGCGCAAGGTTTGCGAAAGCATTTGAAGTTTGTTTTGGGATAATTACTACCGAAGGAGCAATTGTCTCGTAACGTAATGTTCCAACACCGTTTACAGCTGTTAAGGTAACAGTTGTTGTTGTTGCATTACAAGTAACCGCTGGTGAAGCAAAAGTTAAATCTGTCGGTGGGTTCAGTCTCAATAGAGTTCCAGAACCTGTAACCGGGCATCCTTTTGCATCTCTTACAGCATATGTATATGGTTGGTCTGCTCCGTTATCATTTAATGTCAATACATTATTTGAACCGAATCCGCCTCCATTAAAACTATATTGATATGGTGAAGTACCTGTTCCTGCAGTTACATTAATTGTAACTGTACCTGCTACTTTTGCATTAGAAGCATTACAAGAGAACGGTACTGCTGTAACTGTAACGGCCAAAGTTGTTGGCTGACCAATTACAACTGCTACAGAACCTGTACATCCTTTACTGTCTTTTACATAGTATGTATAAGAACCTGCTGCTAATCCTGTAAATACAGGGTTAGTAGTAAATCCTGATGTAGCGTTGTTGCTGTAAGTGAATCCGCCAGATCCGCCAGCACCTGTAAGAGTTACAGAACCATCTAAAGCTCCGTTACAACTAGCGTTAACCGGAACAGCTGTAACTGTTGGATTTGTAATTGGGTCTACTTTTGTTACTGCAGTAGTCTGACATCCGTTTGCATCTGTAATAACAAATGTGTACGTATCAGCGTTTGCCGGAGTAACAGAAAAAGTAAATGTTGGACCTGCAATTGAAGCACTTGGTGCGCTTGTTGCTCCAGCACCTTTTCTTGAAGTATAAGTAAATGGTCCTTTTCCTCCTGTAATTGTTACTGTAATAGTAGCATTTGGAGAAACTGAACAATCTAATTCTTTTGTTACAGAACCAACAGCCGTTAATTGTGGATAAATAACTAGTGCAGCAGCTGTAGAAGCAGTACATCCGTTTTTATCTTTTACTGTAACAGTATATGTTCCTGCTGTAACATTAAATACGTTTGAAGCTTGGAAATTTGTTCCATCAATACTATAAGTCAACGGAGCTAATCCTGTTCCGGTTGCAGTAATAGTGAATGAATTTCCAGAACCTGTACATTGATTATTATTAGTAGCTGTTACAGTTGGTAAATTATCATTAACAATAGTAACAGTCCTTTTTGTTGTACAGCCATTTACGTCTTTTACATAAACATCCCATACTAAATCAGCTCCAGAATTTGTATCTACTGTTAAAGTAGCACTATTCCCATAAGCCGATGATGGTACTGTTGATGGGCTTTTCGCGAAAGCGTAAGTATAATTTGGAGTACCACCTGTTGCAGTAACTGTTATTTGCGAATTATCATTATTACAATTTACATTCGTTGCGGTTGCAGTAAAACTTACCAAAGAATTTGGCTGAGTTAATGTAATTGAGAATGTAGACTGACATTTTGTTAATCTGTCTGTTGCTGTAATTGTATATGTACCTGCTGGCTGAGGAGCAGTAACGTTTATTACTGTTGTTGTTTCAGAAACATTATTTTGTTGTTGAATAATTGTTCCTCCGGCATTTGTTATAACATAATCATAACCTCTGTTTTTAACACCGTTTACTGTAAACTGAAGTGTTCCTGTTGCTCCATTACATTGAATATTGGTTAACGATGAACCAGCAGCTACAATATCTGGAGCCCCTTTTACGGTATAAGGTACTGTGAAAGAACAGCCTGATTTAATATCTGTTGCCTGAAAAACATAATTACCAGGTGCTAACGATTTAAATTCTCCATCTGAATTTGAAGCACTATTATATCCCGCAGGACCAGAAATTATTTGAAAACGAATTGGCGCAGAAATATCTGTTTTTACAGCGGCAATGTTTACGTGACCACCAGGAGGAGTTGTAGAACAATCGTATCCGCTATCTGTTATGGTAATACCCGTAATTCTGTCTAAAGGAGCAATTGTAACCGATAATGGTCCGAACTGACAATTATTGGCATCTCTAATATATGCTGTAACTGCACCACCTGTAGAAGTAGAGAATGTATTTGTACTGGTAAAATTTGTTGTTCCGTTGAAACTATAAGTATAAGCACCTGTTCCTCCGGCACCATTAACAGTAACAACTGCAGGTGTAGTACCTGTACCGTTACACTGAAGTTCTGTAGCACTTATTGTTCCTGATACAGCAGTTGGCTGTGTTAATCTGATAGTAGCACTTGCAGAAGTACATCCTTTACTATCTCTAACCAAATAAGTATAATCAATATTTGGACTTAAATTAGAATATAAAGATGTTGATGACCAACCTGCATTATTGAAATTATATTCATATCCGCCTGAACCACCTGCACCTATTAATTGTACACTACCATTTGTTAAACCATTACAAGTAATTTGTGTTGGGTTAGCTGTAACTGTAGGATTTGAAATAGGGCTAATGGTTCCACTAACAGTAGTAACGCAACCTTTTGAATCTGTAATTTGAAAAGTATAAGTACCTGCTGTAGTAGCTGTGTATACAAAAGAAGTTCCGGTTACTGGTATGCTAGAACCGTAAGCTCCCGTTCCTCTTCTAACTTTATAAGTAAATGCACTAGTTCCACCTGTAATGGTAACTGTAATTGAAGCATTTGGTGATGTTGTACAATCTAATGTTTTAGAAATTGCTGCACTACCTTTTAATTCCGGAGCAATAACAATATTGCTTACTGTTGCAGTACAATTGTTACTATCTGTTACCACAACACTGTGAGTACCAGGTCCAACATTTGTAAATGTATTAGAAGTTTGAGCCGGCGCACCGTCTAAACTATAAGTCAAAGTTCCGCTTCCTGTAGCTGTAACTACAAGTGTAGATTGATTTGTTGTATCATAACATAAATCTGAAGTTGCTGCCAAAGATGCTGTTGGTAAATTTGGAGCATTAATATCAACACGTACTGAAGCTGGAGATGAACAAGAATTAGCATCTCTTGCCACTACTGTGTAAGATCCCGTAGCAATATTGGTAAATACGTTTGAGGTTTGAAATGGAACTACAACCGTAACACCATTTAATTGTCTTAACTCGTATTGATAATTTGGTGTTCCGCCAGTAGCTGTTGCTGTAATAGAAGCACCATTTGTACAAGTTGGCTGAGCCGTAACCTGAGCTGTAACAGTCAATGCTGATGGAGCTTTGATTACTTGTGAGAATGGGAATACGCAACTAGATGCAGAAGAATCAAAACGAACTCTTATTGCATATGTTTTATCTGATAATCCTGTAGCTGTTACCGGAGATACTTTTGAGTTAACCCAAGTTACACCGTTATCTAATGAATAATCAAATCCGTATGGAAGATTAAAGTTTTGAGCTGCAATAGTAATTTCTCCATTATTAGAACCTGCACAAGTCAGATCTTTAAATCCTGTGATAGAAGCGCTAAATGCTTTATTACTGTCAATAACTATAGGGAAATCTTTTTGACTGATACATGATTTTGGAATCTGACGAACCCAGATATCATCAATAACCAAGTCATTTCCTCCATAATCTGTACTTCCTGAACGAATTCTGAATGTTAAGTTTGTATTGTTACCAGGGTTTAATGAAAGGTTGATTGGTACCCATTTTGTTCTGTTAGGATCATTTGCAGCTTCTGCGATTTTTCCTGTATCCTGTGTAGCAACAACAACACCAGCACTATTAACTAACTCAAATCTAACGATTGGAGCAGCACCACTCTGACCAGTATTTAATAAATTGGCAACATATAAATCAACCATTACCGGCTGATTTGGGATAACATCAATAATTGGTTTACTATATAAAATTCCGTAAGGACCTGCTGCAGAACCAATATTTACCAATAAATATCTTCCGTTTGCATCAGCCCCATTAGTTGTATGATCTTTAAATTGATACCACGCTGTGTCGTTTCTCCAGAAGAAACTTGCTACTGAGTATTGATTATCTTCAACAGAACGAGTTGGAGTTCCGTTTAGAGAACATGTATAAGGTGGATTAACTCTTTGGTCATTGAAACAATAAGCTGCTGCAATACCAGGTGAAGTTGTAGTTCCTCCTGAACCAAAATTTTCTAATAATAAGTTACTGTATGTTGGTACAGAAACTAAATTATATTTTACACTAACTGTATGTGATCCCGAAGGAACATTTAAAAATACATTAGGAGGTGTATTTGTATTTAATACATTATCTAAATAATATTCATAACTGTAGTTTGCTCCACCGCCATTTGTTACAGTAACTGTACTAGTCGCTGTTCCGTTACAATTGAATACTGGAGCACCAACAGCAATTGTAGGATCTGCTGGTTTTGGATCTAAAACTACTCCAGGCATGCTGTATACACAACCTTTTGAATCTTTTACATAAAGAGTATAAGTTCCAGGAGCAATATATGCTTCATTAGATGGACCATAAACATTTCCTCCGTCAAAACTATACGTATATGGAGGCGTTCCTCCCTGAGGGTTAGTAATACGAACTTTACCAAATCCGTTTCCAGAAGGATCACAACCTGCTAATTCTGAAACCCCTGCAGATGCTGATAATGCATTTGCTGGTTCAGTAATAGTAACAGGTACAGCAGGATCTGTACAAGTTGTTCCTGATAAAGTATATCTAACTACGATACTATAAGTACCACCAGAAAGATTAGTAAATACTGGGTTAGTAGTAAATGCACCACCATTTATACTATATTCTAAAGTATATCCGTTTGCATTTGTTACATTAACAGTAATCTGCGTTTTATCACCACTACAATTAATATCTGTTTTTGTTACAGTATAAACCGGTTTTGGGTTTGCTGTAACAGTAATAGATGTTGTTGCTGTACAGTTTTTAGAATCCACAACCTGAATATCAAATTTACCTGGTGTGGTAACAATAATTTCATTTGAAGTCTGGAAAGTAGTTGACCCGTTTATAAAGTAAAAATAAGGGGCAGTTCCTCCAGTTGGTGTAATAACAATTTTTCCGTCGCTACAAGAAGTTAACGGAACTGTTAAAGCAGCCGTAGCAGTTATTGCTGCCGGAGCTGCTAGTAAAGCTTGTGTGTCTACAATTTTACAATCACTTGTAACTGTATTTCCTGCTATAGTAATGTTTCCGGAATAGACTTCGATTGTGTAAGTTATTCCAGGATTTAAATTAGGGAAAATATAATTATTATCAGCAGTTGGTCCAAAACTATTTACCAATGTTGCTCCATTATATATTCTATAATAATATTGCGCATCTACATTATTCGCAACAACAGCAATCGATCCTTTATCACCATTACAATTAGCATTTACTACATTTTTAGTAATTGTAAGATCTCTTTTTCTGATTTGGATACCAGGAATTGTGAAATCACATGGGTTTGTAGTAACACCTACTTGTCTAATGTGAATTGTGTAATAACCCGCAGTTGTTATCGGGAAAATATTACTTGACTGGTAAGCTCCGATTGGACCGTTAGGATCTGCACTAATTGCATATTCATAACCGCTCGGAACACCTCCTACAGTAATGTTTCCATTTTTAGAACAAATTATATCAGTATGGGTTTCTGTAGCATTTAGTTTGTTTTCGTATACATTAAAGTAAAAACGATTGAAACAAGCTCCAGTATAATTTATAGTTAAACGATATTGACCAGCTGTATTCGCCGCATAATCGGGACCATTAGCAACTTGAACCCATCCTGTACAGTCCTTATCTTCGTTCGGGCAAAGCTTATTATTGCTTGGACAAATAGCTGTGTCCAATCTTTCCCAAACAATTGATGAAGTACTTTCTGTGATGTTTGTTTTAATAAGTTTCGATGCATTATTTCCACATAAGAAAATATTTGGCAATGGTTTTCCTGTGTCAGGACAAGTTACAACCTGATCTGCAAAAGGAATTACCGGGTTTGTAGCTGTTGTACCAAAACGTGTAACTACAAACTCCTGATAGATTGATCTACAAGGTGCTGCAGCTAAGTTGTATACATAGTAAGTTCCCGGATTTTTAACGTTCAATGTCTGTCCGGTTCCAATTTGTACGGTATGAGCTGCATCACTATACCAGGTATAATTTGTATAGCCATTTGCAGCAACCAAATCTACATCATCTGTACACAAAGTAACATTCGAAGAAAATTTACAACCATCAACACCAACTAAAAAGTTAGTCGCTTTTGGAACCAGAATACAACCTGTATTTGTGTTCACACTCGGGTCGTCAGAAATAGTAAATGTTGAATTTGTTATACCTTTATAAGTAGCATAAGCCGAGTTGTCAATACTATTAGAACAAGCTTCGCTTAACATACTACAATCAGGAACAACTTGTACCTTAAAACTAATTACAGTATTTTTTTTGTTAAGACCTGATCTTACAAGACTATTAGCAATATTAAAGACAATATTTCTTGTAGCAGGATTATAACTCTGAACTGTTACACCTGTTGGTAAAGTATTAAGATCTGCCGGATAATTAAAAATAATATTTATAGGCAATTGATCTCTAATAGTAAAAGATGTTGCATCATCATTACCTGTATTTTCAAAACCTATTTCATAATTTAACTTCTGCCCTAATGTTACATCCTGACCACCGATATTAACTCCGCTTTCATTTTTAACAATCTTAGTTAAAACAATCTTAGGCTCAATAATTTCGACGTTAAATGCATTAAAGAACAATCCGTAACCATCACCGCTCGTTGTCAGTTTTAACTGTGCAGAGGTATCATTATTTTTTATGACACTACCACCGGGGAACGCTCCAGTTGCAGGGTTGGGTACATTTAAAATCCCTGCTTCAAAACCAAGAGTGTTTCCACTCGCCGGATTCCTGTTTGTATAAGGACCACTTGTATCGTTGAATGTACTATTAAAAAAGTTATTTACAAGACGTTCAGTTGTAGAGATATCTGTACCATTAATTGAATAACGGTCTCCTGTTAAGTTAACATCTCCTTCTAATGCTGCAAAAGCCAATTTTGCTTTTACCCCTCCTACCGGAATAGTTTTAAAACCAGAAATATCATATGTTACAGGTCCGCTTGAAGCCTGGATCCATCTGAAACCATCAAAAGTTGTAATATATTTTGCTGAAGATTTAGGATCTTCGTATACAACGAATAAATTCCAACCCGCAGAATATCCACCATTGATAGTTCCTCTTGCAGCTATAATATTTGCTGCAGTATAAGTTCCCTCAGGATTTGTTAATCCCTGTACTAATGATGTTGCGTCATAATAATATGCATAAGGCATCTGATCACCGTTCGAAGTTGTCGGATAGTAATCGTATATTAATGACCCCGTAATATTATTATAGGTAGTCTGACCTGGAAGCTTAAATTTAATCGAACCTAAATTTGCACGATTTACAGTTCCATTATCAACAGCGCCTTTACTATATATACCAGCCCAATACAGTCCTGCATAGACAATTTTATAACACTCTCTACTAGCAGTCGGGATAACCAAATTAGCCGAACTCGAACTAAAAGTAGTATTATCACTATCGACATCAACATACTGCATGTCAAGGTCATTATTATTTTTGTCAGTTGCATTAAAGGCATTGTTTGGCCGTTCACCATTTCTGATATCTCTATTCAAAATATTATTTCCTATCAAAAGCATATCTCCCTTTAAACTCTGATCAAATCTAGGGGTGAAATTTTTTTGAGCGAAAACAACAAAACTTTGTATAAAAAATAATACAACTAAAATTGATTTTAATGTAGTAGGTTTTTTCATAGTATTATGGTTTCAGTTTAACTAACTATCTCTCTGAAGGGGCATTCAAAAAAACAATATGTAATCTTAATTTATTTTTAACTTTTTTAATATGTACTTCTCAAAATAAGAAGCTGCCAGCCATATTTATTCTTTTAATAATCCTTATTAGTTCTCCACTTTTACGATGGCCATTTTCCCGTTATATGGCTTGCTTCCTTTAGTTCCTAATGCTTGTTGAGCTTCAGATAAACCGTCGAATTTTTCGTAATAGATGTAATATTTACTAGTTGCAATATTGTAAAAGAAATTAATGTTTGTAACTCCTGCAGCAACTGCTTTAGTTAAGAATTCATCTCTTTTTTCAACGCTGCTATGTACCGCAACAATCATATAATAACCACTCTCAGAATTTTTGATATTCTTGATAATCTGCATATTTGACTGGTCTTCTCCAAAATCAAAATCACTTGCAGTCAATGGTGTGCTACTCGGTTTTGTTGTTTCCTTAATACGTTTCAGAGCAGCCAGATCCTGTGCATATCTTCCCTGGTCATTCTCGTATGCCGCCTGTTTAATTCTACGTTTTTTCTCAATTTCAGTTTCAGCTTTAATACGCTCTAAATTTGCCAGTAAGTCTATACTATCCTGTTCCATTTTAAGCTGTGCCGCTTTTAACTGATTTATTTTTTCCAGATAAGCTTTGTTTAAAGCATCGTTTTTATTTGGTACTTTTTTAAGTCTTTCGTTATATAAATTTGTCAATTTAGCAATTTCATCTTTTTGAGCTTTATTGGCTTCAGCAATCTGCAACTTCAAAGCTTCTAACTGGCTGTTTTCTGCGGCAACACTTTTAAATGGTTTCGGTTCTTTGTAAATACCTTTATCACTCAAATCATTTTCTTCTCTTAAATCATTAAGATCTTTTTGTTTGTTTGCCACTGTTGCATTAAACTGTGCTAATAAATCGCTTTGTGTTTTAGCACTAGCATCAAGAGATTGCGTCAGGTTATCGATAGCTTTTGCAGTTTCATCTTTTTGAGATGCCAGTAACCTTGCTTGTGCTTCTGCATCAGCTTTCGCTTTTGCGTCTGCTGCAAGTTTCGCTTCCTCTGCTAATTGTAATTGTCTTATTTCCTCCTGAGCTTTTAATTTTTCATTAGCTTCTGCATCAGCTTTTGCTTTTGCATCTGCTAATAATTTAGCCTGAGCTGCTTCCATATCCGCTTTTGCTTTTGCATCTGCCGCAAGTTTCGCTTGTTGAGCTTCTGCATCAGCTTTCGCTTTTGCGTCTGCTGCAAGTTTCGCTTGTAATGCTTCTGCGTCAGCTTTTGATTTTGCATCAGCTGCAAGTTTCGCTTGTTGAGCTTCTGCATCAGCTTTGGCTTTTGCGTCTGCTGCTAACTTAGCTTGAAGTGCTTCTGCGTCAGCTTTCGCTTTGGCATCTGCTGCAAGTTTCGCTTGAAGTGCTTCTGCGTCAGCTTTTGATTTTGCATCAGCTGCAAGTTTTGCTTGAAGTGCTTCTGCATCCGCTTTGGCTTTGGCATCTGCTGCAAGTTTCGCTTGTAACGCTTCTGCGTCAGCTTTCGCTTTGGCATCCGCTGCAAGTTTCGCTTGAAGCGCTTCTGCATCTGCTTTCGCTTTGGCATCTGCTGCAAGTTTCGCTTGTAACGCTTCTGCGTCAGCTTTTGCTTTTGCGTCTGCTGCTAACTTAGCTTGTAATGCTTCTGCATCAGCTTTCGCTTTAGCATCTGCTGCAAGTTTCGCTTGAAGTGCTTCTGCATCTGCTTTCGCTTTGGCATCTGCTGCAAGTTTCGCTTGAAGTGCTTCTGCATCAGCTTTCGCTTTGGCATCTGCTGCAAGTTTCGCTTGAAGTGCTTCTGCATCTGCTTTGGCTTTTGCATCCGCTGCAAGTTTTGCTTGTAATGCTTCTGCATCAGCTTTGGCTTTTGCATCCGCTGCAAGTTTCGCTTGTAATGCTTCTGCATCTGCTTTCGCTTTGGCATCTGCTGCAAGTTTTGCTTGAAGTGCTTCTGCATCAGCTTTTGCTTTTGCGTCTGCTGCTAACTTAGCTTGTAATGCTTCTGCATCGGCTTTCGCTTTGGCGTCTGCTGCAAGTTTCGCTTGTAACGCTTCTGCGTCAGCTTTTGCTTTTGCATCGGCTGCAAGTTTCGCTTGAAGTGCCTCTGCGTCAGCTTTCGCTTTGGCATCCGCCGCTAACTTAGCTTGTAATGCTTCTGCATCTGCTTTTGCTTTGGCATCTGCTGCTAACTTAGCTTGTAATGCTTCTGCATCAGCTTTTGCTTTGGCGTCTGCTGCTAACTTAGCTTGACGTTCTTCTTCAATTTGTATTTTTTTAGCTTCTGCTTCTGCTTGTAATCTTGCTGTTGCTTCTGCATCAGCTTTTACTTTAGCATCAGCTATTAATTTGGCTTCCATATCAGCTTTCGCTTTGGCGTCTGCTGCAAGTTTTGCTTGTTGAGCTTCTGCATCTGCTTTTGCTTTCGCGTCTGCTGCTAACTTAGCTTGTAATGCTTCTGCATCGGCTTTTGCTTTTGCGTCTGCCGCTAACTTAGCTTGTAAGGCTTCTGCATCGGCTTTGGCTTTGGCATCTGCCGCTAATTTTGCTTGTAGCGCTTCTGCATCAGCTTTTGTTTTTGCTTCGGCAGCTAGTTTTGCTTGTAAAGCATCTGCTTCGGCTTTTGCTATCGCGTCGTTCGCTAATTTTATTTTCAGTGCTTCGGCATCAGCTTTTGCTTTTGCTTCGGCAGCAATTCTGGCTTGTCTTGCTTCTTCATCTGCTTTTGCTTTTGCTTCTTGTGCAGCTTTTTCCCTTAATGCTGCTTCTTGTGCTGCTTTTTCTTTTGCATCTGCAGCAGCTTTAGCTCTGTTTGCAGCATCAATACTAGCTTTAGTTTTCACAGCAGCGGCAGCTTTTGCTTTTGCTTCTGCTGCTAACCTTGCCTGAAGTGCATCAGAATCTGCTTTTGCTTTTGCATCTGCAGCTAATATAGATTGTAAATCTGCCGCTTCAGCTTTTGCTTTTGCATCGGCTTTACGTTTAGCCTCTACAGCATCTGCTTTTGCCTGAGCATCTGCAGCTAATTTTGCCTTAAGTGCTTCTGCATCTGCTTTTGCTTTATTATCTGCATCTAGTTTTGCTTTTGCTGCAGCTTCGGCATCTGCCTTAGCTTTATCAGCTGCCAGTTGCGCCGCAGTTTTTTGTGGCTCAGCCGGTGTATTTGTAACAGCTGGCGTTTTAGCTACGCCTTCTGCATCAACCTTACCTTTTGCAGCAGCCAATCTTGCACGCTCTGCGGCCTGCGCATCAACTCTTGCTTTATTATCTGCAGCCAGTCTCGCTCTTTCTGCATCCTGGGCATCAGCTTTTGCTTTATTATCTGCTGCTAATTTTGCTCTTACAGCGGCTTGCGCATCTGCTTTTGCTTTATTATCTGCAACTAATCGTGCTCTTTCTGCAGCTTGTGCATCGGCTTTTGTTCTGTTATCGACAGCTAACCTTGCACGCTCTGCAGCTTGTGCATCGGCTTTGGCTTTGTTATCTGCTGCTAATTGTGCTTGTGTCTGCGTTTGTGTTCTTTGATCTGCAGCAGGTTTATTTGCTACGGCTTTAGCTCTCGCTTCTGCTTCGGCATCGGCCTTAGCTTTAGCATCTGCAGCTAATTTTATTTTTAATGCCTGTGCGTCTGCTTTGGCTTTTGTATCTGCTTCTAGTTTTGCTTTTGCAGCAGCTTCGGCATCTGCCTTGGCTTTTTCTGCAGCTGCAAGTCTTACTCTTTGAGCTTCTGCATCGGCTTTGGCTTTTGCATCGGCAGCAAGTTTTGCTTTTTCAGCACCACTTGTTCTTGTAACTGGTGTTGTTGATGTTGTTTTTTTAGCCATTACAGGTTTTGCTTTAGCAGGATCTATAATAGAACCTTCTTCGTCATCACCATAATAATAGTTTTTGTTTTTGAATTTGTATGCAATAGCAAATTCATGAGAACCACCCAAATTAGAAAAGTCCCCCATTCCTCTTTCGTAATTGTATTCTATAGCAATACTTGGTGAGATATTAATACCAAGTCCTGCAGAAACACCATATAATGTATTATATCCTGCTTGTGCCCAAACTCCTTTTGGAATGGCAACCATGGCAAGTCCGGAAATTATTGTCTTCTCTTCTTTGATTTCTGTTTTTACAATTCCGGAAAATTTACTTCTGTCAAAAAAACCATAACTGTCAATATAACCTGTGTACATTGCATGCAGTTCGATAGCTCTTTCCGGGTCATTTTTTACAACGCCTGAACCAAAATTATAAAGAATTAAATTATTTACAGATGCTCCAAAATCAAGGAAAGCTGTACCATAATTAATACCTGGGTTAATGGTAAGCATTGTATGTGATGGATAATCGCCGCTTAAAATATCCGTATCATCTGAAATTATTTTTCCTTTGTCCAATCCGCTTTGGTAAGCGCCCACATTAAGACCAAAGGTTAAATTACTGTCTTCCTGCAAAACAATATTATGAGCAAAGTTACCTACTCCTCCAAATACTGTCATTAATCCGTAATTCTGTTGAAACAATCCAAATGCAAAGGCTTCGTTTTCTCTAAAGCGTCCTGAATAACCAAATAAATAGGTATTAGGGGCGTTTTCAAACTGGGTCCACTGTCTTTTATTATAGAAACTTATGTATGCATTTTGCTCGCGTACAAAACTAAATGCCGGGTTAATTAAATATCTATTAAACTTTAATGAATTTCTGATAGGTAATGAAAACGAAACAACTCCATTCTCAGGAGCTTCCTGGGAATAGAGTACATTTGACAAACCGTAAAATAAAGTTATGAATAGTAAAATTTTCTTCATATTATTTTATCACAGTTATTGATCCTTTTTTTTCACCTGTGTCGGATTGAATGACATAGTAATATACTGGATTAACATTTTTAAAATCTTTTATAAACGAATTAAGTTCAGGATCATAATTACTTCCGACATCATTGAACATCACTTCTCCGTTTGAGCTAAGAATTATTATCTTAGTTGTATTTGTTTTATATTCATCAGGGATATTCCAATATGGATTAGTATTTAAATTCACAATGTTTGGAATAACTGTTGCAGGACCTGCCGGAGCTTTAATTCTAAAATTAAATTCTCTTGTTGCCACACAACCCGAAGCCTGAGAGATTACTACTTTATAATTTCCTCTTAGGGTAACTAAATAACTTAATGCATTTGCACCATTAATAGGATTGTCGTTTAGATACCACTGAATTGTTGGGGTTGTAGCATCTGTAGTTAATGAAACGTTTAATGTCTCACCTTCTCCAAGTATATGTTCATCTGCAACATCAATACTTGCCGAAAAACCGTTAACTTTTAAATCAATACTTCCTGTAGCTATACACCCGCCAAAATCAACTTCTACTGTATATATACCGGCATTATCTGCAGTATATGAACGGGTAGTAACTCCAGGAATTACAACTCCGTCTTTTTTCCAGACATAACTGTTACCAGATGTAGCCAATAAGACTGTTCCTGATCCGTTAGGGCAAAAAGGGTTCCCTAAACTTGAGCTTATAGTAACAGCACTTCCTGAACTTGACGAAGTAACCGTAACACGATTTGAACTGATGTTTTCAGAAGTACAAAATCCGTAATCAATTTCGGCATAGTAAACTCCGGTACTGCTAACAATGATTGAACTCGCTGTTTGCCCGGCAATAAGAACATCATCTTTATACCATTTATATTTCAGGTTTGAACTGTTTGCAGGAGATGATTCGGGTACTTCAGGAGTTGGATTATAAACAGATAAAGTTAAATTACCTCCAGAACAAATAGTAGCATTCTGGTCCTTGTTATTAATAAAAAAGGAATTAACATACGACATATAATAAGCCGAAAATGTAGTGTTTCCAGAAAAGTTTTTAACTCTTTGGCTTTGTACATTTTTGTTGCTGATGATACGCAGACTGTAACTGTCTGATCCTTTTAAATTGGTCGGAACGGCAAATTTTATTGTTTGCTGCGTTGCCGAAACCTGTATTGTTTCAAGAGTTGTTGTTGCAGTTGGGTTTGTAAAATTTCCAAATTCATCAGATAACTGAGCTTCAAAAACTACATCTGCAGGGAAGTTCAAATAAGTAAAAGAGACAGAGTATTCATTAAACTTAACTCCATCAACAATATCACCAGCACAAATTCTTTCAAAGGATACTTGTTGTGGTGATATCGATGATATTTGTGCATGTAAATTTGCTTCAGTGAATAAAAGAAGACTTAAAAATACAACACAATGAGTTAAATATAAAGTAGTTTTTCGAATCATATAGTGCGTTTTCTAGCTAAATCTATATCTTCAAAAAACAAAATATCTATAAATGTTTCCGAAAAATCGTATTTATAGTTCTCGATAATGTCTTTTGCAAGAGCAGAGTAAGAAGCTGATAATACTGAGTTTTCTTCGCATTCAGATGTAGTCTGATCATTCTCATCAGCTGCCATACTAAGGCTATCCTTGGGGATGGATAGCCCTACTATAAACTGATTAGAATTCTCTAATTCGCTGATGATACGTTCATCAGCTATATCATTCTTTTGATTACATGTAGACGCAGTTTCACAAATAGCATTAACAGAAGATACAGGATTTTCTGTTGCACTTTGTGCATATAAACTTAGCGTTACAGGCGAAACCAAAAATATTATATTAATAAAATATTTTTTTATCGTTGGGGCCATTATGTCTTGATCTTTATTTGAGTCCGGTATAAGACGAATACATAAATTGTGTCTGGGGACTTTATTAATAAAATTTACGCTCTGAAATAAAAATCTAAATCTATTATCTGTTTCCGCTAGATGCTGTAATTTTTCCTAATTGTAATCTGAAATCTGGTTTTTTAGGATTGAAGATATCAATGAATGTTTCTTTGTTATCACTTTGTGAGTAAACGTTAAAGAACACGCTATTTCCATACCAGCTTTCTAAATCTTCGTTGTTAGAATTGTATTCTGTAAAGATGTTACCATTACATAGGTTAAAATACATTTCTTCAAATTTGATTTTTTTAAGGTTGGCATCATTGATCTCAGTTTTGCTGTCTAATAATACAGCTGGATTAAATCCAGAGATAACGCTACGTTTCATTTCAAGTGAAGCAGTTTCTGCAACATATATAGCTTCTTTTACTAAACCTGACTGAATATCAGCTTTGATATTCTCACTGTCATTAAGCATAGTAATGTTTGAAGCAACAACTAAAGTAGTTTTTTTAGTAAAGTCTGTTTCGTTTTTCTTTTCGTATGTTTTTACTTCCATACAACGAGATCCGTCTTTGTTACTTGATAAGTAAGAAGATCTTACAGCCAATGAGTTATATAAACGACATTGAACACCTTGTGTAAATTTAAAGTCATCATTGATTGATTTATAAGAAACCAATTTAGTAGCATTTAAGTCTCCACCATAGAAAGCAAATGAGTCACCACCAGAGTAGCTAACCATAACGTTTTCAAGTATTGTTTTGTTTCCTGCACCAGCAATAGTTAATCCGTTGAATGAATCCATTCCTTTAACTTTTTTACCAGCAAATTCTATTCTCACAAATCTTAAGATTCCAGAGTTTCCTGCAGCATTATCACCACCATAAGTAGTTAATGTAGGATCAAGATCTAAATTATATGAACCAACATTTCCAAATTTATTGATTGGAGCATCACCAAGAATTACAATTCCTCCCCAGTCTCCAGCTTTTTTCACACTGCGGTTAGAAGTAAATACGATAGGGTCAGTCTCTAAACCGTCTGCAATAATTTGTGCACCTTTTGTAACTACCAATGTTCCTTTTGTTTCGAAATCACCAATAATTAAAGTTCCAGGTTCAATTGTTAAAACAGCATTGTTTGTAACATAAACGTTTCCTTGCAAAACATAAACATTCCTTTTCATCAATTTAGTATTAACAGAAATATTTCCTGCTAATATTTGATTTGCTTCTCCATACTCTACTTTGTTAGGCTTAAATTCGGTCCAGTTGTTCAACCAATTGTTGTAGCCCATAATTCCTTTCTCTTGTTGAGCACTCATAGTAGTAACTGTCAAAAGGATGCAAAAAATTTGAGTAATTTTTTTCATTATAAGGTGGTATTAGGGTTAAAAATAAATTTGGGATATGCGTATGCGTAATATGATAAAAACTCTTCTCGAATTTTCTGAGATAATTTCAGACCCTTCGAGAACGAGTTATTATTTTTAATCTTTCCCCAGATTGAATACATTTACGTAAACTTTCCGAAAAAGGTTTTAAATATTTTTTGATTTATTACATTTCGTTCAAATCGTTGAACTCATGTAAAGATTTTAATGTGCTTTCGTAAAATAAAATAGCAGCGATTAAGTTCCCTTTATCAGAATAAGGCATCATTTTTCTTTGGAACTCTACTGTAGTGTCCAAGAATGCAGATGTACCTACTGCCTGATTATCTAAAACTTTTTTGTGCTCACTATCGTCCGGAATACCCAAGTCTGCCATAGTAACTCCAGGCTTAGTAACCAAAGCGATGTAAGGAAGGGTTTTCACTAATACTTTAATTCGCTCAATGTACAATTCCAAAAGTTCACCTTTTTGCATACCGCTCAATTCTTTTTGATCATGGTATTTACGAATAAGTGCAGTTGTACTAATAATACTTCTTGGAGCGTTCTTGGCCTGAGCAGAAGCTGCAGCAGTTGTCAAGATAAAAAATAAACTAAAAAAAATAATTTTCCCTTTCATAAATTCTATTTAAAATTGGTTGTTGATGCAAACAAAAATATATAAATTATGTTAAATCGCAACTTTAATGTTTTTTTTTTTGAAAAATTCACCTTAAAATTACCTTAAAAAACGGTCGCAGGTCGAGAAAATATGCGTTTTGCCGAGTTTTTTGTTAATTTTGTTAAAATTTTTTCTTGTAAGAAACTTACTAGTTATATTATAGCTTTACGCATTATTGTATATAAAAAAAAGACATGTTTTCAATAATTTTGTAAAAACTATTAACAAAAAAATCTTAATATCTATCCAAATGGACTCAGTGTTGATAAAAGATGACAGGAATAAAATAAACATTTTGATCTCAAAAGTCGTTTTTGAAAACAAAAAAAGGGCTCATAATTATTCTTTATTCCGAAAATTTTTGCCTACATCATTTTCTTATATCTTTGCTCTATGCAATTTTCTCAAATTTTAGGTCAGGATTACATCAAAAGTCACTTGATAAAAAGTGCATCTTCCGGAAGAATTCCGCATGCGCAATTATTTATTGGGCCGGAAGGAAGCGGCACACTATCAACCGCTATTGCTTACGCACAATACATCTTATGCAGTAATACCGGTAATGAAAATTCAAACGGAAATGATTCCTGCAATCTTAAGTTTGAAAACATTTCGCATCCCGATCTTCATTTCATTTATCCTACAGTAACAACTGAAGATGTAAAAACAAAACCAAAAAGTTTAGATTTCATTCAGGACTGGCGAACCTTTATTCAGCAAATGCCTTACGGAGGATTATTTGACTGGTATAAGATTTTGGGCGTTCAGAACAAACAAGGAGAAATAAGGGTCGAAGATGCTCAGGAGGTTTTAAAATCGCTCGCGCTAAAATCATACGAAGGCGGTTACAAAATTATGATTATATGGATGGCCGATAAAATGAATATCGCAGCATCCAACAAATTATTAAAATTATTAGAAGAGCCATCAGATAAAACGATTTTTATTCTGATTTCTGAAAATGAAGAAGATATCATCCAGACCATCCGTTCTCGTTGCCAGGTGATTTACTTTAATGCCTTGCCGGAAAAAGTAATTGCACAGGCATTGGTTTCTCAGGAAAATATCGAGCAGAATTTAGCATTCAAAATTGCACATCAGGCTCAGGGAAATTTCAACAAAGCACTTTCTATTTTAAAAGAAGACGACTCTGAATATCCTTTTGAGCAATGGTTTGTCAATTGGGTCCGCGCAGCTTTTAGGGCAAAAGGAAATGCTGCCGCCATTCAGGATTTAATTTCCTGGAGCGAAGAAATAGCATCACTTGGCCGTGAAAGCCAGAAAAAATTCATCCAGTTTTGTATCGAAATGTTCAGACAGGCACTTTTACTAAATTATCAGGCGCCACAATTAGTTTATATTGAACCAAAAGTTGATAAGTTTAAACTTGAAAATTTTGCACCGTTTGTAAACGGAAATAATATACACGACATTTTTAAAGAACTTTCTGATGCGATGTATCACATTGAAAGAAACGGAAATGCAAAAATAATTTTGACCGATTTATCTATAAAACTAACACGTTTAATTCATAAAAAATAATTTGTAATGACCAATGTTGCTTCAATTTTACTTTTGATTTTTTTGGCCTTAACTTTTTTACAATCAGGCTATGAGAAAATTTTTTACTGGAAAGATAATGTTAATTGGTTAAAAGAACATTTTGCCAAAACACCTCTTAAAAACCAGGTTCCCCTGGCACTGCTTCATCTTTTAATTTTAGAATTAATTTCCGGAATTTTATGTGTTGTTGGTGTTATACAATTACTTACAGACAGTGGTCGCGAGTTTGGTTTTTACGGCGCTGTTTTTTCCTCTATCTGTTTGTTAATGATGCTTTTCGGTCAGCGATTAGCCAAAGATTATGATGGTGCGAGAACCATTGTTATATATTTTATCCCGGCCATAATGGCTGTTTACTGGCTGAATTAATCAGCCTTCATAATTATAATTTACAAAAAAATGAATCCAAAACATCCTTCAGAATCCTTAACTATACTAACCGATTTAGTTTTACCGAGCGAAACAAATCCATTAAATAATCTTTTTGGCGGTGAATTATTAGCCAGAATGGATCGTGCAGCAAGTATTGCGGCTCGCAGACATTCGCGTAGAATTGTAGTTACGGCATCTGTAAACCATGTTGCTTTTAACAGAGCCATTTCTTTGGGAAGTGTTGTCACTGTTGAAGCAAAAGTATCTCGTTCTTTCAAAAGTTCAATGGAAGTTTATATAGATGTCTGGGTAGAAGACCGGGAATCGGGAAGCAGAACAAAAGCAAATGAAGCCATTTATACATTTGTAGCTGTTGATGATACGGGAAGACCGGTTGAAGTTCCTCCAATTATGCCTGAAACCGAATTAGAAATTCAGCGTTTTGATGCCGCTTTGCGCCGTAAACAGTTGAGTTTAGTACTTGCCGGAAAAATGAAACCTGCAGATGCAACAGAATTAAAGGCTTTGTTTCTATAGTGAAAATTGTGACAATTTGAGACAATTTGAGGCAACCAAACTTCAAAAAAAAGAAGTATTTTTACAAAATTACAATCTTCATAAAAATCTAAATCATTAAGTTACTTTTCTGTTTAAGATTGAAGATAAAAACATAACCATTAGAAGAAAGAAAAGATGAGTGCAGAGAAAGATGCCAAATTAAAAGCGTTACAGCTTACGCTGGATAAACTTGATAAAACTTACGGAAAAGGAACCGTAATGAAAATGGGCGACAAAGCCATTGTAGAAGTAGAAACTATTTCTTCTGGTTCTCTGGGTGTTGATTTAGCTCTTGGAGTAAACGGTTACCCAAAAGGAAGAATTATTGAAATATACGGTCCGGAATCTTCTGGTAAGACCACACTTACATTACACGCAATTGCAGAAGCTCAAAAAGCCGGAGGAATTGCTGCTTTTATAGATGCAGAGCATGCATTTGACAGAAATTATGCTGAAAAATTAGGTGTAGATATCGAAAACCTGATTATTTCTCAACCAGATAATGGTGAGCAGGCATTAGAAATTGCCGAAAATTTAATTCGTTCGGGAGCAATTGATATTGTTGTAATTGACTCTGTTGCAGCCTTAACACCAAAAAGTGAGATTGAAGGTGAAATGGGAGATTCTAAAATGGGTCTGCACGCACGTTTAATGTCTCAGGCATTAAGAAAATTAACGGGAACAATTAGTAAAACAAATTGTACTGTTTTCTTCATCAACCAGTTGAGAGAGAAAATTGGTGTAATGTTCGGAAATCCTGAAACAACTACCGGAGGTAATGCTCTAAAATTCTATGCTTCTGTGCGTTTAGATATCCGTCGTTCTTCTCAAATTAAGGATGGTGAGAATGTTATCGGAAACAGAACTAAAGTAAAAGTAGTTAAAAACAAAGTGGCTCCGCCGTTTAAAACTGCAGAATTTGACATCATGTATGGAGAAGGAGTTTCTAAAACAGGAGAAATTTTAGACTTAGCTGTTGAATTTGAAATCGTTAAAAAAGCAGGATCATGGTTTAGTTACGGTGATACAAAATTAGGGCAGGGCCGTGATGCCGTAAAAGCGTTAATTAAAGATAATCCTGAATTGGCCGAAGAATTAGAAATTAAGATCAAAGCTCACATAAAAGAATTAGCTAACGCTTAAAACATTTAAAGTCTGCAAATTGCAGACTTTTTTTTTGCGATTATAATTTGTTTTTAAATTCCTTATTTCTATCAATATAATTTAGCTCTTCTGTAAATTTTAGCAAAAGATAACGCAACCTTTTATAAAAATACTTATCTGATAAATAAGAAACTAAAAATGTAGGTATGCGCCATAATACCCTCATTAACACTGTTTCAGTAAATTTGGTTGGTTAAATTCAAATAAAGATCCGTTAGTTTTTACTGACGGGTTTTTATTATTTTTTAAAAAAAATCATCTTTCTGACGCAACCTTTTTTACTTTTAGTTATCTAATAATTATCTCGTTATTGCAAGGCTGTTTTAAAGTTCAATTATTAACCGTAAATGTTTTTAATTATGAAAGAGAAAATCGTGCTGCTGTTCCTTAAGAACCGTAAAATAACCAGAAAAAGAATTAAAAAAGTATTGCGGTTTATTTCAGAAAAAATAATTCAACGATAAATTTTTGAATATTAAAAGGGGTTTTAAATTCAAAAGAAAACCCGGCATGATTCATACTCTATGCCGGGTTTATTATTTAAGCTATTTCCTTTTGATCTTTTTTCTTAAATTGAAGTAATCCTTTATAAATCAATTGTCTGACCTGATCTCTTAACTCTTTTCGGTTTTCACCTGTCAGTCCTTTGGTATCAATAAAACTGAATATTTTTCCACGCATTATTCCGGGGCTTCCGCTCAGAAAAGTATACGAAAACCTTTCTTTATTATCTGCATAAACAATTGGAACAATTGGAATCTGATGATCAATGGCTAATCGAAAAGCACCGTCTTTGAACTCATCAAGTAAAATTGATTCATCATCCGGAACTCCTCCTTCTGGAAAAATACAAATACTTAATCCTTGATTCAGACGGCTTTGTGCACGTTTAAAAACTTCATTTTTGCTTTTTGATGAGTTTCTGTCTACCAAAATACACGTCCTTTTATAGAAAAAACCAAACAGCGGAATTTTTACAAGCTCTTTTTTGCCGACAAAAACAAAAGGATTTTTAATAATGGCGAGCGTGAGCATAATATCTGTCATTGAAGTATGATTGGCAACAATCATATAACTTTTATGCTTTTCGAGCTTTTGTTCTCGTTCAATTTTATAATAAAATCCCATTCCGAAAAGAATGAATTTAGCCCATATACGAGCCATTTTAAAAAAATACGGATAACCACTTTCGGTTATAATAGAAGCCAGCAAAAATGGCAGCATAATCAATATCGGAATGGCCATTAAGATGTAAAACCAGATGCGCCACAAGATCCAAAAAACAATTTTTATTCCTTTCATGGTTTCAAATGTAAGAAAACCGAAGGGAATATATATTTTTAGTGCATCAGAATTTTTAGATTATTGATTAAACTTAAAATAAAACACGAAATCTGACCGGAATATTAGAAAACTTTCTAATTTTTGCAAAAAGAAAACAAACCTGGCAGGCTTTGCGAAAAACTTTGCGAACTTTGCGATAAGAAACAGAAATAATGGCAAAAATACTTACTGGTGTTCAGAGCACAGGAACGCCGCACTTAGGCAATCTGCTGGGAGCAATTATCCCGGCAATCGAACTATCAAATAATCCGGCAAACGAATCTTTTTTGTTTATCGCTGATTTACATTCGATTACGCAGATTAAAGATGGCAAAACATTAAGAGAAAACACATACAGTACCGCTGCAGCGTGGCTTGCCTGTGGTTTAAATCCTGATAAGGTTACTTTTTACAGACAATCTGATGTTACACAAACTGCGGAATTAACCTGGTATTTAAGCTGCTTTTTTCCGTTTCAGCGTTTGACATTGGCACATTCTTTCAAAGATAAATCAGATCGTCTTGATGATGTTAATGCAGGACTTTTTACCTATCCGATGCTAATGGCAGCAGACATTTTGCTTTATGATGCAGAGTTTGTTCCGGTTGGAAAAGATCAATTGCAACATTTGGAAATTACCCGTGATGTTGCTTCACGTTTTAACCACCAAATGGGAGAAACTTTTGTTATTCCAGAAGCCAAAATTCAGGAAGACAGCATGTTGATTCCGGGAACAAATGGCGGAAAAATGAGTAAATCGGCAAATAATATTATTAATATTTTTCTTGAGGACAAAACACTTCGCAAGCAGGTTATGAGTATTGAGACTGATAGTACACCACTTGAAGAGCCAAAGAATCCGGATACTTGTAACGCGTTTGCAATTTATTCGCTTTTGGCTACAGAAACTCAGATTGCCGAAATGAGAGCAAATTATTTGGGCGGAAACTATGGTTATGGTCACGCTAAACAAGCTCTTTTTGAACTAATTACAGAAAAATTCAAAGCAGAAAGAGAGAAGTATAATTATTACATCAATAATCTTGAAGAAGTTGATGCTTTACTAAAGAAAGGAGCTGAAAAAGCGGCAGCTGTAGCAAATCCTGTTTTACAAAAAGTTAGAGATGTCCTTGGATTTGGTAAATAGGCATTCTAAATCCCGACATGCCCACAACACCTGTCGGGATTGCTAAGTCAATAATTTATCAATACATACATGAAAAAAATATTTACAGAACATATGTTTCTTCTATTATTGTCAACTTTTGGAGTTTCTTATCTCGTTGTTTATTTATTCGACTATAATCAGTCTTATGGGATAAATAAAACCGTAGGTTGGGCATATGATATTTCAAATCAATTTTTTTACAATACCTTGACTTATTATCTTTCAAAAGTCTTATTACTTATCGGTTATTTATTGATTTTTCTTTTTAACAGAAAGACTGTTTATCATATTTCAATAATTCATTTTTGTATAATTATCGCAAGCTTGATATCAATGTTCTCCAAAAATTATCTTACAAGTACTATATTTTTCCTAACGTCAATGGTGGTGTTTTTTATAAATGTTTCAAAGTCATATAAAATTTCACGCTAATTTAATTGTTAAACTTATATACGATTCTCCAAATATAAAACTACAAAAGCCTGAAAGACAAAATCTTTCAGGCTTTTTTTTATTATCAAAATATATATAAAATTACATTCTGCCACATCGTGCCATTAGCAATATTAATCTAAGTACAATTATCCCGATTACTACATATGTCCAGGGAGACGTTCCTCCCGAACTGCTGTTAGACACACTTTCTGTTTCAGCATAGACCATATTTCTGTTGACTACCAACAAATTTGCAAAACCAGGATCAACAGGCTTATAATTTGCCATAGATGTCATAACAGGATTTAATATCTGATGTTTAATTCTTTGATCTACAAGCGGACTGCTGACTTTATTAATAATAGCTTTAATTTTGGCATCCATTTCTTCTGATCTAAAATGAGAAGCAAGGTCATAAAAGCTTTTTTGCTGAACAAAAGAAATAGAGGAAAAGGAATCTCTTAAGGACGTATCTGAACTCATCTTATCTAATATTGCATCTAATTTATCAGACAATTTTGTTCCTAATGTATCGATCAGGCTTTGAGGTAAATACTCCTTTACGATCAGCAAATCGTCTATACTTTCAAATTTATTATTCTCCAGAGACTTATCAAAAAAAGAATCCAGGTCTTTTTCAAGATATTTTTTTATAAATAATTGTATTGCTTCTGCACTTACAGAAACCGAGTTATCTGAGCTGAATCTGTTTCTTGAATAGTTTTTGCCAGAGAAAAAATTATACAAAATTCTATTATTAGAAATAAACAAAAGTTCGCGTGGATTTTCATTTATTGCTAAGATTAAATTATCAGCAACATCCCTGTTAATACTCGGGTTTTGAGATTGTTCGATGTCAAATTGTTTCTTAACTTTAATAACATCTTCCGGAGTAAATCCTCTTAGGTTTTCGGAGTAAATTCCAGAATATTCAAATAATTCAATAATGTTCATTAGTCGTTTGTTTTTGGTGACGCAAATGTAAAATTTAAATCATTTAAACCTAATTCATCAACAAAAAAAATGTTAAAAAAAATTAAATTTTTATTTGTAAATTCATGATAATAAAATAACTAGAAATTATTTTAGAAAATAGTTTCATTAAAACTTCAAAATATGAACAAGTTTATTGAAGAGTACGACATTCCACCCTATTTATTTCAGGCTTTAAATATCTTTTTTGCATTACTAGTACTATTTGTTTTATACAAATTGTATAAGCATTTTAAAGGAAAACAATAAATAAGATTTTCTGCGTTAAATTGCTTCAAAAAGTTTTCCCGGCAGTGGACGGATTACGCCCTTTAGCTCCATATTGATAAGAATTCCTGAAATTTTATAAATCGGAAAATTACATTGAAGTGCAATAGTGTCCAGTAATTCCTTTCCGTTTTTAAGGAGATATTCATAGATTAGTTGTTCATCTTCTTCTAATTCTACGAATAATTGCTTTTGAATCGTCTTTGATTTATTTTCAATATCCCAATTTAGCATATATACCAAATCAGCGGCGTTTGTCAGTACATTGGCTTTTTGCATTTTTATTAGGTTGTTGCAGCCTTTACTGTACGTATCTGTTACCCGCCCGGGAACAGCAAAAACATCACGATTATAGTCGTTTGCAAAATTTGCTGTTATTAATGATCCGCCTTTATCCGCAGATTCAATTACAATGGTGGCCTCTGTCATTCCGGCTACAATGCGATTTCGACGCACAAATTTCTCTTTATCAGGATTAGATGAACTCCAGAATTCTGTGATAAATCCTCCATTTTCCATCATTCTGGCTACATATTTTTTATGAGTCCTTGGATAAATCTGATTTAGTCCATGTGCCAGAACGCCAATTGTTTGCAGGTTATGTTCCATCGCAAACTGGTGAGCAACAATGTCTACTCCGTAAGCGAACCCGCTTACTATCACAGGATTCAATGGCGATAAATCTTCAATTAATGATCTGCAAAATTCTGTTCCGTAAGACGTTATTTGCCGTGTACCTACAATACTTATTATTTTTCTGTTTTTTAAATCAATGTTACCGGATTTAAATAGTAATACAGGCGAATCGAAACAATGCTTTAGTCGATCAGGATAATGTTCATCCTGAAAAAATGACACCTGTATATCGTTTGACTTTATAAACTCAAGTTCTTTATTTGCCTTTTCAAAAATTGTCTTATCCTTTAAATTCTTCAGCAAAAAAGATCCAACTCCGTCTATGGCAGCAATTTGATTTGTTTTTGCTGAAAAAATTGATTCTGCATTTCCGCAGTGAGTCAGTAATTTTTTGGCCATAATATCGCCTACTCCATCTACTTTTAATAAGGCCAATAAATAAAATAAATCCTGATCTGACATTGCGTGAAAATATTATGTAAAATAGAAGAAAGTTTAGTTTCTGCAAATATCAATAAAATAAAGTAATTTCTTAATAAAATAGATAATTATAAAAACTGGACTTTAGCAATTTTGATGATTAAAACAATTAACTATTTGGAAATTAATTGTCTATAAAATTATCGTGATTGTTAATAAAAATTGTGAATAAAATTTTGATAACTATATTCATTACATAACTTTGTTACTATGAAAATCGAAACTTATATATCGCAGTTATTGTACCGTTATCAGTGTGTAACGGTTCCGGGATTTGGTGCATTTCTTACTGAAACTCACCCGGCTAAGCTTAATGAAAGCTCGAATTCGTTTTTTCCTCCAAAGAAAACAATTGCTTTCAATAGTCTTTTAAAAAATAATGACGGGTTATTGGCAAATCACATTGCACAGGCAGAAAGCACTTCTTATGGGTTTGCTGTTAGTGCCATTGCATTCGAGATTTTGAATTGGAAAACAACGTTGGAAGAAACTGGTATTTTGCATTTAAAGAATATTGGTGATATACGCTTAAATGCAGATCAAAACATGGTTTTTACTCCAAATGATCATGCTAATTATCTTTCTGCATCTTTTGGTTTAAGCCCTTTTGTTTCGCCTTTGGTTAAAAGAGAAATATTTGAGAAAAAACTCGAGGAAATCGAACAAAGAGAAACTGTTAAGTTATATGAAACCGAAGATGAAACGAAACCTTCAAAATCATATTTGAAATATGCTGCCATCTTTGTTCTTGGTCTTGGCATTACAGGAAGTATTGGATATCCTATTTATCAGCAACAATTAGCAAATGAAACGCTTGTAGTTGAAAGTGCTGTTCAAAAAAAGGTTCAAAACAAGATTCAGGAAGCAACTTTCATGATTCAAAATCCGTTGCCGGCCGTAACTCTTTCAGTAGATTCATCTAAAACTGATTCTGTAGAAATTAAAACAATGCCTTACCACATTATGGCAGGCGCTTTTAGAAGCGAGCAAAATGCAAGGAAAGCTTATAATCAACTGATAAAAGATGGTTATGAGGCAAGAATGCTTGGCGAAAATAAACATGGTCTTTTCCCGGTTTTATACGGAAGTTACGCGACGATGTCTGAAGCCGAAAAAGCTCAAAAAGAAATTCAAAAAGGAGAAAATCCAGATGCCTGGATCTTAGTAGAAGCGTTATAAATTCCTTTTTTACAATACCAAAAGCCTTTTTTCAAACAAATGAAAAAAGGCTTTTTTTTTGACCATTTTCTGGAGATTATAAATTTGCAATTTATAATAAAAACGCTGTTAAATATTTTTCCATAAAGAAAAGCACAAATATCTTTATTTTAAGCGGTTTTCAATGCGTCAAGACTAAGGTAGAACTTTACCATAAACGTGCTTTAAATGTCTTGAAAATATATCTAAAGCAGAGCTTATAAAATTCTTTCAAAGGACAAGCATTAAATGCAAATCAAATAAATTATTTTGTAGTAAAAATAGTACTATATGGAATACTATTTGCTGTTGTTTCTATAAAACATAAATAGTTAGTACAATGAAACGCACACAGAAATTAGTTTTATTTATTGGCCTGTTAATTTCATCGCAGGTCTTTTATTCTCAAAAAATGGCTTTAAAAAATGAAAATCAGGACATTTCGATTAGAAAAGAGAAAGCTTTGACTGAACATTTAAGATTAGAAAAAGAACAGACTGATTTAAAAGATAGCAGTCAAAAATTAGAGCAGCAGCAAAAACAACTAAAAGATGCACTGAAAAAAGTTGAAAAACGAAAAGCACAAATTGAAAAAGCTGAAAACAATATTGAAAAAACAACAAAAGATATTGCTAATAAACAAGATCAGACTCAGAAGTTGAAAAACGAAATAAACACGCGTGTACTGCCAGAAGACAAACTTCGAAAGAATGAAATAAATTTGAAAGAACAGGAAATAGAAATATTAAAACTTCAAAATAAGCTGGCCCAGCAACAAAAAGATTTTGATACCCTATTACAATCTAAGTAATAATCAAAAGTCCTATTCAAAATGAATAGGACTTTTTTATTTTGAGATATTTTTTGCATCTTGGGAAACAATCTCTTTTCCATTTTGAAAAACCTCTAATGTTGCATCCGGAGAATCACTTTGGCCTAAAACTATGATGTAACATCTGTACAAAAAATTTCCTTTTTTAAAATCATAGTAATGGTTTCCTCCACTTCCATCAGCAAAAAACTTTCCATTAGTAATAATCAAATCAGGCTTTTCGGTCATCTTTTGGTTTGGCGACCATGATGCATATCTGTATGAATCATTCCCCAAGTCATCGATTCTAATTTTGAATTTGGAAGTTTCCAAAACACAAACCGGCGCTTTGAATTTAGCTATTGAAGAATGCAGTTTGCTTTTATCTGAACTTATTAATTTGGTTTTCAGATTCTTTTCGTATTTCGATTGGTAATTGACAGCTGTCAAAAATCCGTCTTCATCAATCCAGATATCACCCTGATTGAGCATAATACCACGCCAGCCAACTTGTGACCAGTCTTTTGCGGGATTAGAATTTATAATTTTATTTTTTAAAGCAGAATCAAAAACCTGATCATATCTTTTTACAAATTCAGTTTTTGTCTTGATTGCAGGAATTGGATATTCCCTGTTCAAAGGATATTTAACAATCTTAGCAACAGCCTCTTTTTTGTTGTTTTTTACGCAATCAATAAAGTAAATAATGCCTTTTTGATATTCTTTTTTTAATTCCTGACCAACAGCAAGGTTTACAAAGAATGCTATTAGAATAAGATATATAAATTTAGTTTTTTTCATAATAAATAATTAAAGCCCCGTGTTTTACGTGGAACAATTATCTTAAAGATACTGGTTTTAATTGTTGAAGCCTATTGGTTAAAATATATTTAACATGCTAGGAATAACTTGGTCTGATTTTTTAAACAGAAGCTATGAGTATTAATTTATGCTGGCTTTAAACATTTTTAGTTCGTCCCAGGTAAATTCGTCTCCGTGTTTTTCCTTCAGCCCGTTTAATGATTCTTCCTGATAAAACTCAAAAGCTTCACGAAGCGCGAGGATTTTATCATACGGCAACACGTCTGAAATCTCGATTTTTTTAGCTTGAATTAATTTAATTAAATGTGTTTCAACAGTTTGTACGGTTAGCTTTCTAACTCTTGCAATTTCTTCGACAGAATTCTTTTCGATCCACAAATCATACGTTTCTTCAACTGTTGTTTTTTTAGCAGCTTTTGGTTCGCTTTTATCGAGTTTTCTGGCTGTGTAACGAACTACAGGTTCGTCAATGTTGAAAATATCAGTATTTGTCATTTTGTACTCTTCTCTGATTTTTTCAAGTTTATTTGACTTGAAATTTTTTATGGCTGGCGAAGTCAGTTTTTCTTTGCAGATTGTTTCTCCTGCGACAACAATTTCAATAAGTAATTTTGCTTTCATCAATTGCAAAACCGCTTTGGTCTGCAAATCATCAAGAAAAGCCAGTTCTTCATAAAATTCTTTTACCTTTTTAAATTTCTGAATTTCGGCCATTTTTTGCAGCAGATCTGTTACCAGTTTATCCATAGGCTTAAAGAAATAGTCATAGGCTGCTTCTACCCTTTCTTTTACAAAAAACAAATCGACAGTTTCTTTATTAAAAATTTTATTTAGCTGATTAATGAATTTTTGCGAAGGATCTATTAGCTGTTCAATTGTGTCTAATCTTTTGTGAGCCCAAATAGCATGTTTTGCTTTTTCTGAAGCCGCAGCATTTTCGTTGTAACTAAAGCGATGATTACGCCATTCCTGAGCCAAATCTGTCCAGTTAAAACTGTTAATCAAATAGTTATGAATAAAATTTTTAGTTTCAAAATGCAATGATTTTTCCAGCGTGTCTTCTGTAGCTTTGTTCAGGGCATAATCCATCACATCCTGATCATTAGAAATTCCATTCATCTGCATTGGAGAAAGCAAAATAAGCCCGTTTAAAGAACGCAAACGCGATAATGCCACATAGGCCTGTCCGGGAAGAAAAACCTGCGATACGTCGAGTGCAGCTTTGTCAAAAGTTAAACCCTGACTCTTGTGCACTGTAATTGCCCAGGCCAGTTTGATAGGATAATGGGCAAAAGTGCCTAATACTTCCTCTTCTATTTCTTTTGTGAGTTCGTTTACTTTATAGCGAATGTTTTTCCATTCGTATTTCTCTACTTCAATTGTTTTATTCTCCTCTGGAAAATGCACAAAGATTTCTTCTGGCGAAAGTGATTTTATGACACCCATTTTTCCATTGAAATAACGTTTTTCAAAAGACAAATCGTTTTTTACAAACATCACCTGTGCTCCTACTTTTAACTTCAGATTTTCCTCGACCGGATAAATTTTTTCCGGAAAATCACTTACTATAAACGGCAGGTACAAATATTCATTTCCTGCTAAATCATTAATTGATTGTTCGTTAATAGAATCTGCCTTGGCATTATGCGTGGTCAAAGTGATATAGCCTTCATTGTTTTTTAAATCGAAATCAGGTTTTACGAACTGATTTAAAAACGTTACGTCTTCGGGAGAAATCTGGTTGTTGCGCAGGTTGTTTAAAACTGAAATAAAATCATCATCGGTCTGGCGGTAGATCTTAGATAATTCGATATATAAAGGCGGGTTCTGTTGTATAACATGCGAATGAAAAAAGAATTTTCCTTTGTAATAATTACGCAAAGTTCGCCATTCTTCATCCCTAATTACAGGTGGTAATTGTAATAAATCGCCAATAAAAAGCACCTGAACACCACCAAAAGCGTGTGAATTCCTTCGAACAGTCTGCATCATAAAGTCAATCGCATCAAGCAAATCAGCACGTAGCATACTTACTTCGTCAATAATCAGCAACTCCATGTTTTTGATCACATTTCGCTTGACATTATTCATTTTAAAGTGTCTGCGTAATGTATCCTTATTTTCAAATTTTACAGTTTCTGTAAACTGTGGATTTGCCTCATAAGATGGAATAAATGCCGAAAAAGGCAACTGAAACATTGAATGTATGGTAACACCGCCCGCATTTAATGCAGCAATGCCTGTAGGCGCAACTACAACAGTGTTTTTGTGTGTTGTGGCAATGATTTCTTTCAAAAGTGTAGTCTTTCCTGTTCCGGCTTTACCCGTAAGAAAGATAGACTTTTGAGTCTGATTGATGAATTGTAATGTGTAAGCTGCTGCTTCTGAAACGTTTTGCATTGCGTAAAATTGAACTTTAAAAGTATCGCATTTTTATAAAATAAAAAACCTAAATCTGTAGTAGATTTAGGTTTTAAAATTTAGTTAGTTTGGTAGTTTATTTTTTAGCCTCTTCTTTTACTGGAGCTTTTTCTTCTGTTTTAGGTTGTGCTTTGTATTTGTCATTCAAAGCTTTGATGATATCTTTTGTAATATCATATTTTTCTTCAGCATATAATACTGTTGCAGCATCCCCTGTTCCGTAAATATAAGAATAACCGTTTTTCTTACCGTAATCTTTAATGAATTTTTTAACTCCGCTTACTAGAGAATCCATTTCAACTCCACTTTCCTGCTGTAATTGTTGAGATAATTGTTGTTGAGCATAACCCAATTGTTGTTCTCTCTTTTGCAATTCAGCTCCTCTTTGTTGTGCCCAAGCCTGACCATTTGCCTGTGCCTGACTTTGAAAATTAGCAGCGTCTTGTTTAAAACGAGTAATTTCCGCTTGTAACTGTCTTCCTTTTTCTTCTGCTTGCGCTTTGTATTTTGCTTCCAGATCTTTTGCTTCAGTGTACTCTTTCATTAAAACTGAAGTATCAACGTAAGCTGTTTTTACTTCCTTAACTTCTGCTGTTTTATTACACGAAACAACCAAAACTGAAAGTGCGATAATTACTAATGCTTTTTTCATTTTTAAATTTCTATTTTTTTTTAAATGTATTGAAGACAAAAATATAAAAAAATAAATAGCATCCACATAAAGTTTAAAAAATGAGGTAATTTTATGATATTAGTTTTACTTATGATAGAAAAATCAGCCATAAGAAAACACTATCAAAACCGGCTTTAATAGCGCGTTTTAGAGTGGGTTTTTCAAAAAAACCGATATCTCTCCTCTCCTTTGTTGAGATATTGGCTTAAATAAGCTTAAAATACGTTTTAGCTGTTTTTTAGGACATAAATGTGTGATGAATACTCTTTTGTCGAAGATGCTTTTAAATTTGACTTCAAGCCAATAAAAAACGCACGAACAAAATTCATTTTTCCTGTTTTATATTTTTCCGACAAAAGGCTAACATAAAAAGAATCAAATTTCATCGGAAGTACTTTTTCTAATTTTATGTCAACATTTTCAAAAAGAGATTTTATCGCTTTTTTGGAGAAATGCCAAAAATGAATTGGCACATCATAAGCAGCCCAAAATTCATTATAATATTTTGCATCGTAGGATTTAAAATTTGGAACAGCAATAATTAATGTTCCAGTTGGCTTTAATAAACGCTTTAATTCCTGAATCTGTAAGTTCAAATCCGGAACGTGTTCTAAAACGTGCCACATTGTAATTACATCAAAAGAATGATTTTCTAATTCGCTAATGTGTTCGACGAAAGAAATTCCCTTTTTCTTTGCAATTTCTTTTGCTCTATCGCTTGGCTCCACTCCAACAGTTTCCCAGCCGTCATTTTTTGCAGTTAATAAAAAATCTCCTGTTCCGGCACCAATGTCTAAAATTTTTCCTTTTTGAGTTTGTTGTTTATTGATCAGATTGAGTTTGTTTTTTAAGGCAATATTTTTTACAACATGATATGCTTTTTCAAATAAGGAACGTTTGTTATCTGTGTGCGAAATATAATCTTCGCTTTCATAATATTTTCCAAGATTTTCTAAATCGGGTTGCGGAGATGTAATTAACATATCTAAAGTTTCGTCATGATACAATTCGAAAATTTCTTTAGAGACAGAATGATCTTTTACAGTAAGAAAATGTTTTTTGTTTAAAACGTCCATTTTTTAATTATAGGTATTTTGGTTTAATTTATGGCAAAACCTAAAAGCCAAATTTCACTTTTAGGGTTTGATATTTTAGTTTTTATATTTTTATTTTAGCTTCTCCAATTTATTTTTACAGCCGACATTTTTTCATTTTCAATTCTTGTTTCTGTCAAAATTGTAAAACCATTTTTTATATAAAATGACATCGGAGATTTATACAATTCATTATTTTGTTTTACTTCGTTTTCCTGATCAATTACCCAACCATTCAAACTTGCTTTTTCTTTTTTAATTTCATTCATCAAAAGCGAACCATTCCCTTTTCCCTGAATTTTACTATTCAGAATTATCGCAAACCAATCTTCTCCATCCCTCAAAAAAGTAAATGTCCAGCCGATAATTTTATCAGAATCATCAAACAGCAAATAATGTTTTGTGTTTGAAATTCCGTTTAGATAAGATTCGAAATCTTCGATAGTTTTCAAATGTAATCTTGCTGGATATTCCTCATTCCAAAGTTCTCGTAAAACTTCTTTTTGGTCTTCAGATAAATTTTCTGTTTGGATAATTCTCATAAGTCAAATCGATTTTATTATTTTAAATGAGAAATAGTTTCACGTGGAACAATTTTAATTGTAGATTTCCGAGTTTAGATTTTAGATTAAAAATGACAAACGTCTTCTATCTGAAATCTGAAATCTGGAATTTCTATCTTCCCATATAAATCAAAAGCACGGAAATATCGCTTGGCGAAACTCCGCTAATTCTTGAAGCCTGGGAAATTGTTACAGGACGTATTTTACTTAATTTTTGTTTTGCTTCTATCGACATTGATTTGATTTTATTGTAATCAAAATTTTCAGGGATTTTTACTTCCTCAAGTCTTGTCAGCTTATCAGCATTGTTTCTTTCCTTTTCTATATAACCAGAATATTTTACCTGAATTTCTGCCTGCTCTAAAATTTCCTGATCCAGATTATTTTCAGAAACGTACTCACGTACTTTTTCAAATTTCATCATATCTTCTAAATCAATCTGCGGACGAGAAAAAACTTTAAACATTTTATCACCTTGTGTAATTGGTGCAGTTTCTTTTGCTTCTAAAATTGGATTTGTTTCTGCAACCGAAACACTAGTTTCTCTAAAAAACTGAACCATCTTTTCTGACTCATTCAGTTTTTGTTCCATTCTTCTTAAACGCTTTTCAGATGCCAAACCAATTTCATATGACATTGGAGTCAATCTGAAGTCAGCATTATCTTGTCGCAACAATGTTCTGTATTCAGCCCTTGATGTAAACATTCGATATGGTTCTTCTGTTCCTTTCGTAATCAAGTCATCGATTAAAACTCCTATGTAAGCTTCATCACGTTTCAAAATTAATGGCGCTTTTTCATGCACTTTTAAGTGTGCATTTATTCCTGCCATCAGACCTTGTGATGCTGCTTCTTCATACCCGGTTGTTCCGTTAATCTGTCCTGCAAAATATAAGCCTTCAATCAGCTTAGTTTCCAAAGTGTGTTTCAATTGTGTCGGAGGAAAATAATCATATTCGATTGCATATCCCGGACGTAGAAATTTCACTTTCTCAAAACCAGCCACAGAACGCAACGCTTTAAATTGGATATCTTCTGGAAGTGACGTCGAGAATCCGTTTACATAAACTTCACAAGTTTTCCATCCTTCTGGCTCAACAAACAATTGATGTCTTTCTTTATCTGCAAAACGATTTATTTTATCTTCTATAGAAGGACAATATCTTGGGCCAATACTTTTTATTCTTCCGTTAAACATTGGAGAACGATCAAAACCTGATCGCAAAATATCATGAACATCCAGTGACGTATATGTCATGTGACAAGATCTTTGCTCAGTTAATGGAACAGTCAAATCAGAATAAGAAAACTTATCTGGCTTTGCATCTCCTTTTTCTTCATTCATTTTAGAATAATCCAAAGAACGTCCATCTACTCTTGGCGGTGTTCCTGTTTTCATTCTGCCGGATTCAAAACCCGCTGCAACCAAATCTTCGGTAATTCCGAAAGCGGCACTTTCGCCTGCTCTTCCTCCACCGAATTGTTTGTCTCCGATATGGATCAATCCATTCAAAAAAGTTCCATTTGTCAGGACAACAGATTTAGATCGGATCTCAACTCCAAGAGAAGTTCTTATACCTTTTATCTTTCCGTTTTCAATAATCAAACCTTTCACCATCTCCTGGTAGAAATCCAAATTTGGAGTTCCCTCCAACATCATTCTCCACTCCTCTGCAAAACGCATTCTATCACTTTGAACTCTCGGTGACCACATTGCTGGTCCTTTCGATTTATTCAACATCTTAAACTGAATCGCCGTTCTATCTGAAACAATTCCGGAGTAACCACCAAGTGCATCAATTTCGCGAACGATCTGTCCTTTTGCAATTCCACCCATAGCAGGATTACAGGACATTTGTGCAATGTTCTGTAAACTCATTGTTACCAATAAAGTTTTTGATCCTAAGTTTGCGGCCGCTGCCGCGGCTTCTGAACCGGCATGGCCAGCACCCACCACAATAACATCGTATTCTTCTAAAAACATTTTATCTTTTATTCTCTGCGATACCGTTTAAGTCGGTTCTCAGAATTAACTTTATTATTCTTTTGTTCCACGTGGAACTATCTGTTTTATTTCAAGTTTCAAGTTTAAAAAAAATTAACGTTCCACGTGGAACAACAAGCTTTAAAACTAAACTTCAAATTAAGTTTTTTTGTTCCACGTCGAACGATTGTAAAGACTGATTTAAACTTGTTTCACGTGGAACAAATAATTTTTCTTTATTTAAAAAATGTTTCACGTGGAACATGATTATAAAGATTGAGATAGTCTTTAATGTTTCACGTGGAACATTGCAATCTTCTCGTCTTCTTTCTCGCGCATTAATTCTGCATCTTTACCAGTCTTGTCTTTATATCCACAGTAATGTAATATGCCGTGAGCTAAAACACGCTTTAATTCTTCATCAAAAGAAACATTAAAATCCTTTGCGTTGTCTTTTACTCTTTCTACAGAAACAAAAATATCTCCGTTTAATTCATTTCCAACTGTGTAATCAAAACTGATAATATCAGTTAAAGTGTCGTGATCTAAATATTCAACATTGATCTTATGAAGATATTCATCATCACAAAATATATAATTTATCTCCCCTTCGCTTTTCTTTTCAGACACAATTACAGCACTCAACCAATCTGAAAAGGCTTCCTCGTTATCTAAATTAAAATCTGTTTCGTAATTAAAATTGATCATTTTGTATTAAAATATTCTTGAACCTTTTGGTTAAAATTTGAGCGCAAAGGTAGTGATTGTCTATTTAAAATCTCCACACTGTTTAAATAATCCAATAATGAGCTTGGAAGCGCATTTGTTTTATTTGTAAATTCAGTCTTATTTGTTTCAGATTGACGCTTCGTATCCTGACCTTGTTGCTGAACTGCATTGTTTAATTTTAATAATTCTTGTTGAATATTTAAGATTCTTTGCAGGTTCTCATTTTTAAAACCTTTATTTAAAAGTTGTTTTTCCGATTGTTTCATTTGATCAATTACAGATCTTCCCTGAGAATCTAATCCTTTTTTAGCCAACTCTTTTTGCAAAGCTTCACGCAGTTTGACCTGCTCTTTGTAAATTTCCATTATGGCTTCAGCATCTCCCTCTCCGTCTTCGCCATCTTTTTCTCCATTTTCTCCTTTACCATTTTTACCATCTTTTCCAGAAGATCCTTTGTTTCCATTTTTTCCCTGACCCTCTTTTCCTTGTCCTTCTTTTCCCTGACCAGTTTGTCCTTGTCCAGACTTTCCGTCTTTTCCTTGTCCTGGTTTCTCTCCAGATTTATCTCCGGGTTTATCACCTTGCTTCATTCCGTCTTTCATTTTATCAGCCAACCCTTTTTGTTTTTGAATGATATCCGGCAACTGCATTCCTTGTCCTTCTCCTTGTTTTGGTTTTCCAGCTCCTGGTTTAGACATTGACATTTGCATATTGTTTAATAAATCACTTAAAAAATCAGCCAACTTATTGGCGGACGAAACTGCATACTGCTGGTGAGAAACTCCTTTTGGAACCTGAACATCTGTCAAAGATTCAATAGCTTTGTCTACATTATATTGTACATTTCCAATTTCTTTCGTTACATCTTCTGCCACTTTTGGGTTACGTAATGATAAAGCGAACAAACTATCATCTACATGTTTAAACTGTTGTTTTAGGTTTTGCTGTACTTTTATATTCTTAGTATATACAGAAGAACCTAGTTTCATAGATTTAAATTGTTTCATTACATCTTCCTGAGATAATGAATATGCCAGAAGATTATCCAGAATCTGACGAAGCATTGCTACATCTTCTTCTAATTGTTCCTGCTCTCCGCCTTCCATACTTGAATCCATTTGCTGAGCCATATTCTTCATTTTCTTTGAGGCACTTTTTTGTTTTGGCTTAGCCGAAGAAGCGTTCTTTTTATTCAATTCTTCTGATGCTTTTTGTAAATCATCTTTAACATCTTTTTCTTTAGAAGCGTCAGAAGGAATCTCTAGTGGAGACTTTAAAGTTTTGTTTTCTTCTTTCAGGTCTTTTAAATCTTCCTGTATTTTTTCAAAAGCTTTATTGATTTCTTCCTGTTTGTCTGACGTGTTTTCTTTATCCTTATTAGAAAGCTCTTCCTGCTTATCTGCCAGTTTATTTAATTTCTCTGCAACTTGTCCTGCTTTCTTTTCTACATAAAATCTTTTGGTCAATTCAACTAATTGTTCTAAATTTCTGGATTGATTTTTACTGATTTGCTTGAACTTTTCCATTTTATCAAACAATTCTTCACTATTTAATTTATCATTCAGGTTCTTTAATTCCTCTAATAATTTCTGATTCTTCTCTAAATCCTTGTCTGCATTCTCTAAACGTTTTTGCAAATCTTCGGCAGTTTTATCCTTTTTATCTTCTTTGAATTTATCTAAATTCTTATTCATTTTCTCAGCAAACTGCTTCATCAATTCATCTTGTTGTTTCTGACGTTTGATAAATTCATTGATCTTTTGCTGATCCTTAAACTCCAAATTATCTTTTTCTTTTCCTGTATTCTGGATCTTGTCCATTTCAGAAAATTGTTTGTTTTGATTCTTTAATGATTTTGCCAGACTATTGATGTTTTGATTTTGCTGTTGCAATTCTAAATCATGAACTTCATCTGTAGTAGAAACCCTGTCTGAAAAAACAGAAGACTTTGTACTCTTAAAATGATGTGGGGCGTCATTGTCAAAAACTTCAAAATAGTATTCATAAGATACTCCTTCTTCTACCGGCAGGTTACTTGGAAAAGAAAAAACAAACTGATCAAATACTGCCTGCTTTACCGGAATAGTTCCACGCTTTGCTGTTTGTGGTTTGTTACGTTCGTAGTAAACGATCTGTAATTTTGATAAACCATAATCATCTCCCAGTCTTCCTAAAACATAATTTTTATCCAGTTTTAAACTATCTGGTGCAGGTGCTACCGTAATTGTTGGGTGCTGATCTTTGATAACAGACAGCTGATAGTCTAATTTTTCGTAGTTTTTGACTTTATTATTAGAAGTAAGAATTTGATAATCTGTATTTTGGGCTATACTTTTACTTAATTTAAATTCATTTTCGGCTTTATTAAACTTAAAAGTTGCGTTTTCATTCTTCCAAACAATCTCCTGAGTGGCCTGTGTATTCATTTTCCAGGTTACCAAAGTACCTTCCGGAACAATCGCATTTCCGGTTCCCTGAATAGTTTCTGATTTCTTTTTTAAGTAGGATGGAAAATTCAGAACCATTTCGAAGTTGGCAATTGATGGAACTGTGATCACTTTTAATTCATATTCTGTAGATAAAACAGAATTTCCTTCAAAAGAAAAAGAAACATTTTCAACTGGTTTTTCAATCTTGAATTCAAACTTTCCTGGCTGAGATGATTCCATAAAATAACTTTCGTTGCCAATATGAATCATCACATTTTCGGGAACGATGTTTCCAACAGATTCCATTTTTACAACAAAATCCTTGTTTTGTTCTGTTTGCAAATTCTGATTTAATACCACAAACTTGAAAGGCGCAGGAGGTAAAAAAGTAGCATTGAAATGCACTACTCTATTTAAACTTTGAGAAATAATAGTACTGTTTCCAGAAATATAAAACACGGCAAAAAGTAAAACCGGAATAACTGCTAAGGGCAAATACTTTCTATTTGAATTAAAATTAATAGCATTGCCAAATGGAATTGGCTGCAATGAATTTGCTTTTTGCTCAATCGAAGCCAACATTAATTCTGAACTTTCTGTTGAATTCTCAGCAGCCGAAAGCTGCAGGAAGTTTGTTAGCTTATCACTTACTTCTGTAAAATGATTTCCGATTATAGCGGAGGCCTGATTATAATCAATTCCTTTTTGAAGTTTGAATAATTTAAATATTGGAAACAAAATAAAACGGAACAAAAGAAAAACTTCTACTCCTATAAAAAGCCAAAATAAAAGTGTTCTCCCAAGAGGTTTTAACCAAAGGAAATACTCAATAAAAAGCGTAATTAAAAAATACAAAAGCCCAAAACCGGTAAAAAGAAGCACTCCTTTTATAAGTTCATTTGTGTAATATTTTTTAATAAAAGCTTCAAGCTTTAGATATATAGCAGACGTTGTTTTCAAAATAAAATCTCTTATGATTATAACCCATAAAAGTAGTAATTTTAATTAGATAAATATCAATGAGAAAATTAGTCCATTAAGCTACAAGCAAGGCATTATCTAATTAAAACTCATTTTCTAATTCTCTAATTAGAATTGTATCTTTGCATCAAAATTTAAACAAATGTCAAAGCAAGTTCGTGTGCGTTTTGCACCAAGTCCGACTGGACCATTACATATTGGCGGAGTTCGTACTGCCCTATTTAATTATTTATTTGCAAAAAAAAATAATGGTGTTTTTTATTTAAGAATTGAAGATACAGATCAGACTCGTTTTGTTCCGGGTGCCGAAGCTTATATTATGGAAGCATTAGAATGGTTAGGAATTGCTCCTGAAGAAACCGTTGGCAAGAATGAAAAATTTGGTCCGTACAGACAAAGTGATCGTAAAGAATTATACCAAAGTTATGCTGATCAATTGATCAATTCTGGTTGGGCGTATTATGCTTTTGATACTCCTGAAGCTCTTGACACTTTAAGAAAAGAACAAGAAGCGGAAGGAAAAACATTTATTTACAACCATACAATTCGTGAAAAGTTAGATACATCTTTGGTGCTTTCTGCTGATGAAGTTGCTAAAAGAATTGCAAATGGAGAACATTATGTAATTCGTTTTAAAACTCCTGTTGATGAAACTTTGCACTTAAAAGATATTATTCGTGGCGATGTAAAATTTGAAACGAGTTTACTTGATGACAAAGTTTTATTTAAAAGTGATGGAATGCCAACGTACCATTTAGCTAATATTGTTGATGATCATTTGATGGAAACTTCACATGTTATTCGTGGAGAAGAATGGTTGCCATCGATGCCGCTTCACGTTTTATTATACAGAGCTTTTGGTTGGGATGCTCCGGAATTTGCACATTTACCTTTGATTTTAAAACCAATCGGAAACGGAAAATTATCAAAAAGAGATGGAGATAAATTAGGTTTTCCTGTATTTCCATTAGAATGGAAAACAGAAGAAGGTGTATCATCTGGTTACAGAGAGAAAGGATTTTTCCCGGAAGCGGTAATAAACTTCCTTGCTTTACTTGGGTGGAATGACGGAACTGAAAAAGAATTATATTCTCTGGAAGAATTGGTAGAATCATTTGACTTAAACCGAGTTCATAAATCAGGAGCAAAATTTGATCCGGAGAAAAACAAATGGTTTAATCACCAATATTTAATCAAACAAAATAATGCTGATTTAGCAGAAAGCTTCTCTCCTATTTTGGTTGAAAAAGGAATTGATGTTTCTAAATATGATGTCAAAAGAATCGTTTCGTTGATTAAAGAAAGAGCGCATTTTGTTTCTGAATTTTGGGATTTAACTGATTTCTTTTTCCAGGCGCCAACATCTTATGATGAAAAAGCAAGCAAAAACTGGAAGGAAGAAACACCGGCTTTAATGCAGGAATTGATTTCGACTCTTGAATATATTGACGGTTTTGATTCTGCAAACATCGAAGCAATTGTAAAAGATTGGTTAACCAAAAACGAAATTGGAATGGGTAAAGTGATGCAGCCTTTCCGTTTGAGTTTGGTTGGAGCTCTTAAAGGTCCTCACCTATTTGACATTGTTGAAATTATAGGAAAAGAAGAAACTATTTCGAGAATTCAAAAAGCAATTGCAACTTTATAATTAGAATATTTTTTACCACTAGGATATTAAGTTCATAAAGCTAAGCTTAATTATCTTAATCCTTAATGATAAAAGAAAATCATAACGCTAAGAAACATTGATAAAATGATCTTAGCGTTTTTTTATGTTTTAAAAAATTTAAATTGGAGGAATATTCGTATTTTTAAACGATTAATAAAATACTAAACTTTATCACCATGAACACAGCATTAATTATTCTTTTAGTCTTCGGATTATTCATTTTTATGTCTTCCTTTTTTACCGTAAAACAACAATCCTCTGTTGTAATCGAAAGATTTGGTAAATTTTTAAGCGTAAGAAATTCAGGTTTACAACTTAAAATTCCGATCGTCGACAGAATTGCCGGACGTGTAAATTTGAAGATTCAACAGTTAGATGTTATCATCGAAACCAAAACCAAAGACAACGTTTTTATCAAAATGAAAGTTTCGGTTCAGTTTAAAGTTATCCAGGAAAAAGTATACGATGCTTTTTACAAACTTGAATATCCACACGATCAAATTACTGCTTATGTATTTGATGTTGTTCGTGCCGAAGTTCCTAAACTAAAATTGGATGATGTTTTTGAAAGAAAAGATGATATCGCAATTGCTGTAAAAAGAGAATTGAATGAAGCCATGACTACTTATGGTTATGATATTATCAATACTTTGGTTACTGATATTGATCCGGATATTCAGGTAAAAAATGCAATGAACAGAATCAATGCTGCCGACAGAGAAAAAACGGCTGCCGAATTTGAAGCTGAAAGTTCAAGAATCAGAATTGTTGCAAAAGCAAAAGCTGAGGCTGAAAGTAAACGTTTGCAAGGTCAGGGTATTGCAGATCAGCGTCGTGAAATTGCAAGAGGTCTGGTAGAAAGTGTTGAAGTTTTGAACAATGTTGGAATCAATTCTCAGGAAGCTTCTGCCCTAATCGTAGTTACACAACATTATGATACATTACAAGCAATTGGAGCTGATGCAAATTCTAATTTAATTTTGTTACCAAACTCACCACAAGCCGGAAGTGATATGCTAAATAATATGGTTGCCTCTTTCACAGCATCAAATCAGGTTGGTGAAATGATGAAAAAGACAAATAAAAAAGTCGAGAAACCTAAACCTATTCAACCGCAATCTGGTTATGAAGATGACATTCAACCAGATGTACAACAATAATAAAACGAAAAAGAGGCTTAATTGCCTCTTTTTTTATTGATAAACCAACGGATAATATATGGTAAAACCGATTGTAAAATGCTTACATAAGAATTCGAAAAATAATCTTTATAAGAATAAAAAATTCCACTAACAATGTTTTGTGGTGTTATAGACTCCTTGGTTCTTTGAAAACTTAAAACCATTTTCTGATAATTGATTTCCTTTTCCAATTTTAAAATTTCAAGATCACGTTCGATCTCAGCATAAGAAGAGTATTTTTTTGCTTCCATAAAATCAATCATTAAAAAATATTTCAGAAAATTTCTCCAAGATCGGGCCTTCAATCATTTTATCTTTTATGAAAAAAAGTAAAATCGTAAACACAAAATAGATTCCTCCTACTGCTAAAAATCCAAGCGCATTACTTTCAAATAAAGCACCAAAAGCATACGCAGCGGCAAAAGATCCAAAAATCATAACCATGCTAAAACAAACCAAAATCAAAGTAAACTTAAAAATCAAGGTAGTAGATTTCATTGCTACTTTAAAGCCCCATAGTTTGTAATATGCCAAATGACTTTCAAAATAAGCTTTAGCATTATCCTGAATAGCATCTGTGTTTTCTTTTATATCTTCAAAAGCCATATTTGTAATTTAAATTAAAAAGCACAAAACGCCCTTGTAATAAGATTGTTTTGTGCTTTTGTGTTGTGATTATTTTTGCATCTTAGCGTTTTGCGCTTTTAATTCTGCTAATTTAGATTCTAAAAAAGTTATAACTTCTTCTGTCTTATGACTTACATTTGATAATAAATCATTTAAGGTTCCATCAAGATTTTGAGTGGCACTTGTGAATTTTTCACGAAGAACTTCAGAACTTGCTTCAAATGAATCTTGCAGATTGTGCTTCGCATCGTCAATTCCTTCTTTTAATTTTGCCCTTGTTTTAGATCCTTTATCTGGTGCAAATAAAATTCCGATCGCTGCTCCGGCAGCTGCAGCAGCCAAAATTGCCGCCGCCGTATTTAAGTTCTTTGACATGATAATAAATTTAAATTGATACTAAAGGTACTCTTTTTTGAACTTATAAAATTCTCATCAATTGTAATTTATAAAAAATTAACAATATAATTAATACACATAAGCTACAGCTTCATATCTGCCATTACTTTTTTCTACAATACTAACAAACGGATATCCTCCAACGGCAGACTTCGTTTTTATTCTTAAAGCAGTCTGTTTTTGATTTGCAATAGGCGGTTCCCCTTTTGTCCTTGTCGAAACTCCTGTAAAACTAGCAGCCTGTTTTAATCCGATTGTTTTTTCCTGAGGTAAAACAGTAACCATTTTATAATCGTCTTTTGAATCTACAATTACTTTATCAGAAATTTTCTGAGTCTGTTTTGTTTGTTTATTCGTAATAGATGAAACGGCATGTTTGCTGATTTTTATTTCTTCTGAACTTCCATTCAAAGAATAATAAACTAAACCATTTTCATTTTTAATGAAATTAACATCAAGTTGCTCTCCATTGTGTTTGGTAATTTGATGTGTTTGAGAAATTGCAATATTTGCAAATAAAATAGCCAGAGTAAAAAATACATTTTTCATGATAATTAAATTTAAAGATTAAAAATTTCTTTGATCAAAATGAAAATCAAAATTTATAAATCACAAAACCAATTTCATGAAATTTGAAAATTATAATATACTTTGAAAAAATACTTTAATGAAGTATTATCAAAACATAAGCACAATTAGAATTGACCATAAAACCAATTTTCGGAATTCAGACTTAGAATAAAATCTAAAAACAAAAATTACATTTTTGAATATTAGAAAAACTCAGATTTGATTCCTAAAGTGTCATTTTTAAAATTAAAAAATTTCATATTTGACCTTTGGATAAAAATAGCAACTTTATAAACAATTGTATGTTAATAACCCGTTAAACTGACAAAAATGACCTTAAAAATTAAAATAAAGATCATATTTAAACAATAATTCAAAAAACGAGTTATGTGTCGACTGAATTAAAAAATTAGCTTAAAATCGATTTATGAGAGCTGTTATTAATAATAAAAAACTATTATAAATTATTTTACCATTAGTAATAACAATTATAATTAAAAACATTCTATTCATTAAAAATAATAATTAAAATTGATTTTTAATCTTTATAAAAATGAATCTAAAATTTTAAAAATAGAAAGTCAAAATTTGAATTTTGAATCTAAATTTCATCTCAAAATATCAAAAAACTAAATAAAGCTTTCTGTTTAATGATTTTTAAAAAGATGAAAACTAAGTCGGAAGAATTAAAAAATTGTATTAAAATCAATTTATGAAAGTCACTTTTAATCTATAAAATTTATTAGATTTTTATTTTAAATAGAGAATATAAATAATAAAAAAAGCGCTTATAAAAGCGCTTTTAATAAATTTATCTGATATTACTTCTTTACCATTTCTGATAAAATTTCAATTTCTCTTTCTGATGCATTTTTTGGAGGATTTGAATATAATTTCAAAATTTCATCTTCAAATTGATTTCTGAAACTATCTTTTTCTAAATCCTTTAAATTCAAAAGTGCTTTTGATCGTACATAAGTTGATTCACTTCTTAATGACATTGTATATAATTTTTTGATATCCTCTTCTTCAAAATCAGCAGATTTCAAATGAGAATATTTCAAAATAAACTGGGCAAACAACAACGAAGCCTTATTATTGTTGATATTTTTCTTCAACGAATTCTGTAATAAAGAGAAACTAGAAACATTTTTGATGCTCTCCCCTATTGCGCTTTCAATTGCAATTCGTTCAGGCTTAGTTTCAACTTTAAAGTATTTATTGATTTCTTTTAAAGAATTATTAATACTGTTTTCTTCTTTTTTACCTTTTTCTTCCCAGGCATCTTTTAATCCAACAGTTTTGTTAAATACTAATTTTGAAGGAGTTGAGTCCTTATCAACAGTAAAATAACCCAAACGTTGAAACTGAAATTTATCTTCATTTTGAGCAGTTGCCAAACTTGGTTCAACAAATCCTTTGATAATTTCTAATGAATTTGGATTCACAAAATCTAAGAAATTTTTCTCTTTATAGCTGTCCGGCGCTTCATCTGTAAACAAACGATCGTACATACGAACTTCTGCTTCAATGGCATGAGCGATAGAAACCCAATGCAATGTTCCTGACACTTTTCTTTGACTTGCTTCTGTCCCGCTTCCGCTTAAAGAATCGGTATCATAAGTAACATGAATTTCTGTAATATTTCCTTCTGAATCTTTTATAACTGATTCTCCCTTAATAATATAAGCATTTTTAAGACGTACTTCTTTTCCTAAAGTCAAACGGAAAAACTTTGCCGGAGCTTCTTCTAAAAAGTCTTCTCTTTCTATGTATAATTCTCTTGAAAAAGGAACTTTTCTGAAACCTGCATTTTCATCTTCCTGATTATTCTCCGCTTCCAACCACTCTTCTTTTCCTTCCGGATAATTCGTAATTATCAGTTTTACAGGATCCAAAACAGCCATTACACGGGGTGCAATTTTGTTCAAATCTTCTCTAATACAGAATTCTAAAACCGATACATTTATTAAATTATCACGTTTTGCAATACCAATTGTATTAGCAAAATTACGCAAAGATGCAGCTGTATAACCACGTCTTCTTAACCCTGAAATTGTTGACATTCTTGGATCATCCCAACCGTTAACATGCTTTTCCTTAACTAGTTGCTGTAATTTTCTTTTACTAACAACAGTATGTGATAAGTTACGTCTTGCAAATTCTCTTTGCTTTGGACGAATTTGATTTTCATCAATAATTTGATCTAAAAACCAATCGTATAATTCACGGTGAGGCAAAAATTCTAACGTACAAAATGAGTGCGAAATTTGTTCTAAATAATCACTTTGACCGTGTGCCCAATCGTACATCGGATATATTTTCCAGGCATCTCCGGTTCTATGATGATGCTTGTGCAAAATCCTGTACATAATAGGATCACGCATCAACATGTTTGTTGATTTCATGTCAATTTTTGCACGAAGAATGTGTGTACCAGCCTCAAATTCACCATTTTTCATTCTTTCGAATAAATCTAGATTTTCTTCTACAGAACGATTTCTGTACGGAGAATCAACACCTTCTGTAGACGGAGTTCCTTTTTGAATTGCCATATCTTCAGAAGACTGGCTATCAACATACGCTTTATCTTTTTTAATTAATAAAACTGCCCAGTCGTATAATTGTTGAAAATAGTCTGAAGCATAACATTCTTCTGCCCAGGTATAACCCAGCCATTCTACATCTTTTTTTATAGCATCAACAAATTCCTGTTCTTCCTTTTCTGGGTTTGTATCGTCAAAACGTAAATTTACAGGAGACTGATAATCAATTCCTAAACCAAAATTCAAAGCAATAGAACTCGCGTGTCCGATGTGCAAATACCCGTTTGGTTCTGGTGGAAAACGAAAATGAAGTTTGTTATTTGAAAGACCCGATTTTAGATCTTCTTCTATTATTTGTTCAATAAAATTGAGTGATTTCTCTTCTGATGCCATTATTTTATAGTAATTTTAGCAAAGATAAAAAAGTTTACAGTTTTCGGTTTACAGTTTACAGTTTTCTTTAGAAACTTATCAGTAAACATAAAAGTAAATTTATTAGTACTTTTGTATAAATATTGAAAGTTATGAGACAATTAACTGTTACAATTCCAGACGATTTCTACGAAACTTTTATTAGTTTTTTTAAACATGTTCCAGATGTTTCTATAAATGAAAACACTACGAATGAAGTTCCGCTATGGCAGCAGGAAATGGTACTAGAACGCATGAAAAATGCTAAACCAGAAGATTTTACACGCTGGGAAGATTTTGAGAAAGAAATGGATAAAAAATGGCTGTGAATAATTTTAAAGTTCAAATTCTTTCACGGGCAAAACTTGAAATTGACGAAGCAGCAACTTATTATGAATCTAAAAGTAAAGGATTGGGAAAATTATTCTATTTAGAATTTAAAAGTTATCAAAAAACATTAGAAAGTATTCCTTTTTTTGAAGAAAAATATAATGTTGTTCGTACTTTACCGCTAAAGAAGTTTCCGTATACTATCCATTTTACAATTGACGAAAATGAAAATATAGTTTACATATATGCTGTAACTTCAAACTACCAGGATCCAAATACTACAAGAATAAAATTATAAAAATGGGAGTTATAAAACTTAAAAACATTCGTACTTTCTCCTACCACGGATGTTTAATCGAAGAGGGAAAAATAGGATCTGATTACACAGTTGATTTAAAAATTAAAACCAACTTACAGAAATCTGCAGAAACAGACCACCTTTTAGATACTGTTGATTATGTACATTTGAACAAAATTGTAACAGAAGAAATGGCAATTCGTTCCCATTTATTAGAACATGTGGCCAAAAGAATCAACATTCGCGTCTTAAATGAGATTGAAACAGTAATAAAAACTACAGTTTGGGTTTCTAAAATCAATCCTCCTATTGGTGGTGATGTTGAATCAGTTACTATAAAAATGACGGAAATCAGAAAGTAATATTTTTAAACAAAAAACTAAATTTTTAAAATAGTTTACTTTAAACTTTTGAATTTTAAAGATTTTGGTTACTTTTGCCATCCGTTCAATTAAGGCGTCGTGGCCGAGCGGCTAGGCTGGGCTCTGCAAAAGCTCCTACTCCGGTTCGAATCCGGACGATGCCTCTAAAACCTCTAAAGCAATTTAGAGGTTTTTTTTATGTTTAATTTTTAAAAAAAATTAGATTAAAATATATCTTCGAATCCGGACGATGCCTCTAAAACCTCTAAAGCAATTTAGAGGTTTTTTTTATGTTTAATTTTTTTAAAAATTAGATTAAAATATATCTTCGAATCCGGACAATGCCTCTAAAACCTCTAAAGCAATTTAGAGATTTTTTTATGTTTAATTTTTAAAAAAATTAGATTAAAATATATCTTCGAATCCGAACGGTGCTTCTAAAACATTCAAATAAACTTAGAGTTTTATGCCTTGACCTTGCGAGGAACAAAGCAATCAAATTAAGTATATTTTTTTAGTAAAAAAAGTTAGTGAGATTGCTTCGTTCCTCGCAAAGACAGCAACTTATAAACATAAAAAAACCTCTGAAATACAGAGGCTTAATTTATAATTACAGTTATTAACAACTACTTTTCAATTCTTTCAAAAGCATTTTTAACCATTTCTTTTTCTTTTGGAAACCATCCTTGGGTTATTAGCACCACTCCAAAAATCATTAATACAATACTAATAACTTTCTTAATTTTTAAAATATTATTTGGTGTCATTTTAGATTTTAATTGTTTGGCTAATAGAATCTTAATACAATCAACTAATAAATAAGTAATGATAACTGAAGCAAAAAATGTAAACATTCTTGTATTTTGCATTTCTAATTTTGGGCCAACAGAAATAATTACGGCTAACCAAAAACCAAGAACTCCAATGTTGATAACATTCAATATAAAACCTTTTATAAATAAGCTTCCGTAATTTCTTTTAATGATATCACGATCTATTTCTTCATCATCTATCTTTTCTTCATTTCTTAATCTTACAAAAGAAATTATTCCATAAGCAAGCATGATAATACCGCCAAAAATAAATAAGGCTGGTTTATCTTTAAGACTCTGAATCAATCTGTAACTTCCTAAATAAGCAATTCCTATAAAAAAAATATCTCCTAATACAACACCAAGATCAAAAGCCATTGCTGCTCTGAATCCTTTTGTAATACTGGTTTCAAGAAGTATAAAAAATACCGGACCTACCATAAAGCTTAGGAAAAGTCCCCATGGCAGCCCAGTTAAAATATCATTTATCATTCAAATACAATTAGTTACTTAACCTGTTCAATTTTTCCGCCCAAAACTGTTTTTTGATTAATTTGTTTTGGTTTTCCATAAATGTAAATAGAGCCTCCTGCGCTCACTTTTGCATCAACAAGTGTAGAAGCATTCACATCAGCTTTTCCTCCCGCAGAAACGCTTACTTTAGTTTGAGAGGTTTCTAATTTACTTGCGAGCAAATATCCTCCTGCACCTAAACTTGCATCCTGATTAGAAGCTTTACCCGAGATTGTAATTTCACCTCCGGAAACTGAACTTACATTTAGTTTTTCAACATCCAAATCTACGTTAATTTTTCCTCCTTCTTGCGCACTTACTTTAAAAGCTGTAGCTTTTATAGGTTCTTTACTGGTAACAGTTGCACCTTCATTAACATCGATTAGTTCTATGTGTTTGTAATACACGGTAATATCTAAATCATCTCCAGATAAAAGTTTTGGAAAAGGCATTCTTAATTTTAATAAACCTTTCTTATTAATAATTTCGACTTCAGATTCACGAGCACCTTTGATTACAATTTTATTCTCTGAAGACTGAACTAATTTTACACTTAGTTTATCAAAAACTTTAACCGAATCAAAATCTCCCAACTCTTTGGTAACCTGACCAAAAGACAATTGTGCTACTAATATTGCAGCTCCTATAATTAATTTTTTCATGTTTCTTTTTTTTAAATTTAATAACTATTCCGCCCTCCTTAAAAAATGGAAATCAAGCTGTTTTTTAACTAAATCTGCATTTTTCACCTTAACGAAAATTTCATCTCCTAATTGTAAAATACTGTTTGATGTCGCTCCTACCAAGGCATACTGCTTTTCATCAAAAGTATAATAATCATCTTTTATCTCTCTGATTCTAACCATACCTTCGCATTTATTAGAAATAATTTCAACATAAATTCCCCATTCTGTAACTCCTGAGATAACTCCCAAAAATTCTTCGTCCTGGTGATCCTGCATGTATTTTACCTGCATGTATTTGATACTGTCACGTTCTGCATTGGTTGCCAAACTTTCCATATTCGAACAATGCTGGCATTTAGTTTCATAAACTTCATCATCTACAGATTTGCCTCCGTCCAGATAGTATTGCAGCAAACGATGCACCATAACGTCAGGATAACGACGAATTGGCGAAGTAAAATGGCTGTAATAATCAAAAGCTAAACCATAATGACCAATATTATCTGTAGAATATTTGGCTTTACTCATACTTCTAATAGCAAGAGTATCAATTAAATTTTGCTCTTTTTTCCCATTTACTTCTTCCATCAAAGCATTTAATGATTTCGAAATATCGCCTTTGTTTCTAAAATCTATTTTATAACCAAATTTTGCAATTACAGTTGCCATTGCAATTAATTTGTCTTCGTTTGGTTCATCGTGAATTCTGTATACAAAGGTTTTCTTTTGTTTCCCAATGTATTCAGCAACTTTTCTATTGGCCAAAAGCATAAATTCTTCAATAAGATGATTGGCATCTTTAGAAACTTTAAAATAAACTCCTTCTGGTTCTCCTGCAGCATCAAGGTTGAATTTTACTTCTACTTTATCAAAAGAAATAGCGCCATTGGCCATTCTTTTCTTTCTCAAAATCTTAGCTAATTCATCTAATTTTAAAGTTGCTTCAACAATTTCATCTGAAACAACATAAGATTCTCCTGTAATAGAAATATCAACCGGAATCGTATTATCTTTTGTTTCAATGATATATTGTGCTTCTTCGTATGCAAAACGCTGATCTGAATAAATTACCGTTCTGCCAAACCATTGGTTAACAACTTGTGCAGCTGGAGAAACTTCAAAAACTGCAGAAAATGTATATTTCTCTTCATGTGGCCGCAGCGAACAGGCAAAGTTTGATAAAACTTCAGGAAGCATTGGCACTACTCTATCTACCAAATACACTGAAGTCGCACGCTGATATGCTTCATCATCCAAAATAGTTCCTTCTTCAAGATAATACGAAACATCGGCAATGTGAATACCAATTTCGTAATTCCCGTTTTCTAACTTTTTGAAAGACAACGCATCATCAAAATCTTTTGCATCTTTTGGATCTATTGTATACGTAAGCGTATCACGCATATCACGACGTTTTGCAATTTCAGATTCTTGAATTGTTGTATCCAGCTTCTGAGCATACACCTCTACTTCTACCGGAAAATCTGATGGCAAGCCATATTCTGCCAGGATTGCATGAATCTCAGTATTATGTTCACCTGGTTTTCCTAAAACTCTAATTACAGATCCAAAAGGACTGTCTGCTCTTTTTGGCCAGTCTTCAATTTTAACTAAAACTACATCTCCATTTTCTGCTTCACCAATTTTGTCTTTTGGAATAAAAATATCCGTATACATCTTAGGATTTGCAGTAGAAACAAATGCAAAATTGGCCTGAATGTCAATAACTCCGACAAATTCTGTTTTATCTCTTTCTATAACTTCAATTACTTCACCTTCAGGTCTTTTTCCTTTTCTTCTGTTATAAACATAAACCTTTACTTTGTCCTTATCTAAGGCCCTGTTAAGATTATTGGTCGGAATAAAAACGTCTTCTGTAAATTCGTCACAAATAAAATATGCCGTTTTTCTGCTCGTCATATCAATTGTTCCTTCGTAATAATCCTGACTTACTGCTTTTACTAAATATTTACCAGGCTCTGATTCAACTATTTTTTTAGAAGAAGCCAGAAGCTTTAAATCTTTTATAATCTGGTTTCTGCTTTTTGTATCGTCAAGTTCAAGCTTTGCGGCTATCTGTTTGTAATTAAATACTTTATTAGGGCTTTGCGATAAAATCTTCAGTATTTTTCCTGAAAAGTCGTTCTCATTTTTTATCGGCTTTCTAATTTTCTTACTCATATATCTTTTCTTATAAAGTTTAAAATTACAAATAAGATATCAGATTACAGATTTTAACAATTAGAATTATTAAAATTATAACTTTCAATTGGAGATATTTACTGATTTTCAAAGGTCATTTGTAATCACATCGTAAAATAATACTCGCGACAAATTAGTAATCCTCATTTTGTATCTTTACAAAAAGACCTTTTATGGAAAGCTTTAAAACGATAGCCATATTTAATTACGACCACGAAACAGTTATTCTTAAACACTTATTAGATCAGGAAGAGATTCCATACTACTTTGAAAACGAAATCACCTTATCAGTCGTTCCAATGTATTCTGCAGCGCTTGGTGGCATCAAACTCAAAGTTCATCCCAACGATTTCGATCAGGTTCAGGCAATTCTTGACAATCTTAACAATCCTCTCAAAATTGTCTGAATCAAAACTAAATTTCAATTCAAAAATATTTTTTTTGATTTTCAACTTTCAAAGTTTTCAACATATATTAAATACAACAAAAAAGAAATTTTAAATTTAATTAATTTTTGATGGTTATTATAGCGTGTTAATATGTCGAATAAATTTATTTTTTAATTCATTGAAATCTCGTTTTACTTATTTATTGGGAGTTATCAACATAGTTATTTTAAGTTAAAAGATTAATTTTTAAGCCTTTTCTTATTTTAATTAACAACGGTTAACAACCAAAAATGAATTCAAATTGTAGATAAGTTGACATGTTGATTTCTGTTGAAAATGATATTTTTAGTATTGATAACTTTTCTAAAAATTCCTGAAACTTTATTAGGATTTTTAATTGCAGTTTTGGATTAGGTTTTTTTCTGACACGACCAAAAAAAACTTCTAATTTTCTATCTGAACTTATTAACAAATAATGTTAAGTTAAAGTTAACTGAATATCAACGATTTATATTTTAGTATTAACAGTCCAAAATTTTAACAAAAATATTGTTTATTATCTATTGATTATCAATATATTATGGATTTATCAAAATTGTTAATAACCAATAATGCTTTGATATGAAGTTAGTTATAAAACCAAATTTTAAGACTCAAATTTTTGGTAAAGCAGTTCATTATAATTTTAAATAATAAAAAGAAATTTTGTGAAAATTAGTCAAATTCATGGCGAACATTTATAATTTGAGTAAATTTGTATTACACAACTTAATAGTATATAAAATGAAAATTTCTATAGGAAACGACCACGCAGGACCAGAATATAAAAAAGCAATTGTTGAAATGCTGAAAGCAAAAGGATATGAAGTTACCAATTACGGAACAGATTCTGAAGATTCTGTAGATTATCCTGATTTTGGTCATCCGGTAGCAAACGACGTTTCTGAAGGAAAAGCTGATTTTGGAATTGTAATCTGTGGAAGCGGTAACGGAATTGCAATGACGGTTAACAAACATCCAAAAGTGAGAGCTGGTTTATGCTGGACAAAAGAAATTGCGTATTTGACCCGTTTACATAATGATGCTAACATTGTGAGTATTCCGGCACGTTTTACTTCCATCCATCAGGCTGTAGAAATTGTTGAAACGTTTTTAACAACTGCATTTGAAGGTGGAAGACACCAAAACAGAGTGAATAAAATAGCCTGTTCGTAAAATGTCAAAAAAAAATCGGGTGCTTCACACCAATAAAATAAACAAGCCGGGCGGATTTTAAATCCATCCGGTTTTTTATTTATGTAATAATCTTAAAACCAGCATTTTGAATTTATAATAAGTCTGATTTCGGAGTTATCAACAATAAAATTGTTTAAATCTTTTGAGTTAATATAAGATAAATCAATACTATCTGAATCAATAAAATCGCAGAAAACTTAACAATAAAAGATGTTTTACTCGTTTTATGATTAAAGAGTAACATGGCAAGTAATAAACCAATTGTACCGCCGATGGCTTCCAGGAAAAACAATGTATTTTCGGGAATTCTCCGTTTATTTTTTCGTGCTAAATATTTGTCATAACCAGCAAGAACGAAAACGACGATGCTTATAAATAAAAAAAACAATAATAAAATATTCATTGGCTTAAAATTAGAGACAAAGATATTATTTTAGCAGAATGATTGATGAATTTGTTTTAAATTTTAACAAGTAAATTATATCATTTTATAATCAAGAAATTATTTCATAAAGTATGACTAATATTCAATTCATTGCCAAGTCTGTACAGACAGCACCGATTAACATTCAAAACACGGTAAAACTTTTAGAAGAAGATTGTACGATTCCGTTTATTTCCCGTTACCGAAAAGATACAACAGGAAACCTGGATGAAGTTGTGATTGAACAGATTGCAAAACTTCAAAAAGAGTATGAGATACTTATAAAACGTAAAGAAGCAGTTCTAAAATCTATTGAAGAACAAAAAGCCCTTACACCAGAATTGAAGAAAAAAATTGAAGATAGTTTTGATTTACAGGAAATAGAAGATTTTTACCTTCCTTATAAAAAGAAGAAAAAAACAAAAGCCGATGTTGCCCGCGAATTTGGTCTGGAACCTTTGGCCAAATTGATTATGTCTGAAAGTGATGTCGATATCGATTTTGTTTCGACACAATACATCAATGAAAATGTAATCAATGAAGAAGCCGCAATGCAGGGAGCAAGAGATATTGTGGCAGAATGGATCAACGAAAACATTTATGTCCGTAAACAGCTTCGTAGATTATTTCAGCGAAAAGCCACTATCGGAACCAAAGTTGTAAAAAAGAAAAGTGAAGAAGAAGGCGCACAAAAATTCAGTCAGTATTTTGATTGGGAAGAACCTTTGACAAAAGCGCCATCGCATAGATTACTGGCAATGCTTCGTGCTGAAAATGAAGGGTTTGTTAAAATGAAAATTGATGTTGATATTGATGACGCCTATGATATAATTGATGAAATTATCATTAAAAAACAAAATAATACAACTGCACATCTGCAATTAGCGATAGAAGATAGTTATAAACGTTTATTGAATCCGGCAATTGGAAATGAAACTTTGCAGGAAGCAAAAGCAAAAGCAGATGCTAATTCGATTCAGGTTTTTGCTAATAATTTAGGACAATTATTATTGGCTCCGCCTTTGGGCGAAAAACGAATTCTGGCAATTGATCCAGGTTTCAGAAGCGGTTGTAAAGTAGTTTGCCTGGACGAAAAAGGAGATTTATTATACAACGAAACCATCTATCCTCATGCGCCTCAAAATGAAGAAGGAATGGCTATAAAAAAAATTCGTTCGATGGTAAACGCCTATCAGATTGATGCTATTTCTATCGGAAACGGAACGGCTTCGAGAGAAACGGAATTTTTCATAAAAAAAATCGCGTTTGACAAGCCGGTGCAGGTTTTTATTGTTTCTGAGGCCGGTGCTTCCGTATATTCGGCTTCAAAAATTGCGAGAGAAGAATTTCCAAATTATGATGTTACGGTTCGTGGATCAGTTTCTATCGGACGACGACTTTCAGATCCTTTGGCCGAGTTGGTAAAAATTGATCCAAAAGCAATTGGAGTAGGTCAGTACCAACACGATGTTGATCAGACCAAACTAAAAGAAGAACTGGATAATACCGTAATTCGATGCGTAAACTCTGTTGGTATTAATATTAATACAGCTAGTAAACATTTACTAAGTTATGTGAGTGGAATAGGAGAGAAATTGGCAGAAAACATCGTACAATACCGTTCTGAAAATGGTCCTTTTGAAGATAGAAAACAATTAAAAAAAGTGCCTCGTTTGGGTGATAAAGCCTATCAGCAAGGGGCGGCATTTATTAGAATTTCGAATGCAAAAAATCCGCTGGATAATTCTGCCGTGCATCCCGAGGCTTATCCTGTTGTAGAGAAAATGGCAAAAGATTTGAAACTTTCGGTAAACGACTTAATTGCAAACAAGGAAAAAACAGCCCTAATTAAGGCCGAAAACTATATAACACCGGAAATAGGTTTACTTACCTTAAAAGACATCATAAAAGAGCTTGAAAAACCTGGATTGGACCCAAGGAAGTCTGCGAAGATTTTTGAATTTGATGCGAATGTAAAATCAATTAAGGATCTAAAAACCGGAATGATTTTACCAGGAATTGTCAATAACATAACCAACTTTGGCTGTTTTGTTGATATCGGAATCAAAGAAAGCGGACTAGTTCATATTTCGCAGCTAAAAGCCGGATTTGTGAGTGATGTAAATGAGGTGGTAAAACTCCATCAGCATGTTGATGTAAAAGTTACGGAGGTTGATGAAGACAGAAAACGTATTCAGCTGACAATGGTACTTTAAAATTCCAAAAATAAATTCAAAAATTTGAAACTATAAACGAGCTTCCAGATTATAATTGGAATTTGGGAGCTCCTTTTTAAATGATCAATGGGTATAAAAAAATTCCAAGCTAAATCATTGATTTAACTTGGAATTTTAATTAAGACGAAAAAAATATTATTATTTAACTTCTTGCTCTTCTTTTTTAACTGCAGGAGCAGATTGATCGTCTTTAGCAGCGTTTTTAAATTCTTTAATTCCGCTTCCTAAACCTTTCATTAATTCCGGAATTTTTTTACCTCCAAAAAGTAATATTACAATACCAACTATTACGAGGATTTCTGTAAGACCTAATCTTCCCATGACTGTATATATTTATGCCGAAGCAAATTGTTTTCTAATTTTACCGCAAAGGTATATAGAAATATACGAACAAAAAGTGTTTTTGGTTTAAAATCTTTGTTTTAAGGTACGTTAAATATTTTATAAAATCAAAAATTTAGCAGATTCATAAAATGCTGACCAGCATTAGCAATGCTATTAATTACTATATTTGCTTGTATAATCAGATATGAAGAAGAAGAAAAAATTCAATTTTAGAAAAAAACTATTCGTCAAAAACCGCTTGGTAATTTTGAATGAAGATACCTTTGAAGAAATTTTTTCGTTCAAACTTACTTTAATGAACGTATTCGTAACCTTTACGTTGGGTGGAATATTTCTTATTTTAATTACAACTTACATTATCGCTTTTACGTCTTTACGCGAATTTATTCCGGGATATTCTTCTTCAAAATTAAAAAAAGATGCAACAGAACTGGCAATAAAATCGGACTCATTAGAAAGAGCTTTACAGAAAAATGAAGCCTATATAAAAGGGGTTCAAAAAGTATTGTCGGGGCAGCTGGAATATGCCAAGTTCAATAAAGATTCTATTTTATCAGAAACCCGCGAGACTTCCGATCATGATATGAAGGCGTCTGAAAAAGAGATTGAATTAAGACAAGAAGTAGAAAAAATAGAAAAAGAGTCGGACGAAAATTCCCGAAGTAAAAATAAAAGTGACAAAAAATAATACCACTAAAAATGTCAATTAAGTCAATTGCGGCAAAAATATTTGCTCGGAAAATATACAACCAAACACTCCGCTGGGCTAATAAACCAGTCGAAAGTCAATTGAAAGTTTTTAAAAATCTTATAAAAGATGCCAAAGAAACCGAATTTGGAAAAGACCATCATTTTGATACTATAAATAGTATTGAAGATTTTCAGAAAAATGTTCCTATCCGTGATTACGAAGATTTGAAGTCTTATATTGAGAAAGTTAAAACAGGTCAGGAAAACATTCTCTGGAAAGGAAAACCGCTTTATTTTGCCAAAACGTCAGGAACAACTTCTGGAGCAAAATATATTCCGCTGACTAAAGAATCAATGCCTTCGCATATCAATGCAGCGCGAAATGCAATTCTGCATTATATAAACGAAACAGGAAATGCTGATTTTGTTGATGGAAAAATGATTTTTTTGCAGGGAAGTCCCATTTTGACACAAAAACATGGAATCAACTTTGGAAGACTCTCGGGGATTGTGGCTCATTTTGTTCCAAAATATTTGCAGCGAAACCGAATGCCATCATGGGAAACCAATTGTATTGATGACTGGGATACCAAAGTAAATGCAATCGTGAGCGAAACCATAAACGAAGATATGTCGGTGATTTCCGGAATTCCGTCCTGGGTACAAATGTATTTTGAGCGTCTGCAGGAAAAGAGCGGAGGAAAGAAAATTGGCGAAATATTCAAAAATTTCAATTTGTTTATTTACGGAGGCGTAAATTATGAACCTTATCGCGCTAAGTTTGAAAGCATGATTGGCAGAAAAGTAGACAGTATTGAGCTGTTTCCTGCATCTGAAGGTTTTTTTGCTTATCAGGATTCTCAAAAAGAAAAGGGAATGCTTTTGTTGTTGAATTCAGGAATTTTTTATGAGTTTATAAAAACAGATGAATTTTTTACAGAAAACCCAAAAAGATATACCATTGGCGAGGTTGAAAAAGGTGTCAATTATGCCTTAATTATATCGACAAACGCAGGACTTTGGGGATATAATATTGGTGATACAGTTCAGTTTACTTCGTTATTTCCACATCGTGTTATTGTTTCGGGCCGAATCAAACATTATATTTCTGCTTTTGGAGAACACGTTATTGCCAGCGAAGTAGAAAATGCGATGAAAGAAGCAACAACCGAAACCAATGTTGTAATAAACGAATTTACCGTTGCACCCCAAATTACGCCAACAACAGGATTGCCTTATCATGAATGGTTTATAGAATTTGAAAATGAACCCGAAAATTTCGACGCTTTCGCGGAAGCGATAGACAACGCCATGAGAAAGCAGAATATTTATTATGATGATTTAATTACAGGAAATGTTTTGCAGAAAGTAGTAGTTACAAAAGTTTCTAAAAACGGTTTTCAGGAATACATGAAATCGCAGGGAAAATTGGGAGGTCAGAATAAAATTCCGAGATTATCTAATGATAGAAAGATTGCAGATAACTTAAAATAAAAAAAACAACTTATATTTATAAGTTCGAAAATATAGAATAGCATGAAAGAAACCAAACATATATCAAGATCAAGAGCTCAGGAATCATCTGCAGCTATCGAAAAAATGTACATTACAATGCGCCATTTATTCAACCGTGGTTTTTATAAACCCATGGGAGTTTCAGGCGATAGTTTACGTGAATCTTTATTGGCATTGCGCCCTGAAATTTATGGTAATATTGGAGAAGAAAAAGTAGAATTAAACGGACTTTTGTATGTGATAGAACGACTTCCGATAGGAATTGAACAATGTCGTTTTATTAATTTAACATCAGATGAGGGATATTCAAAATCACATTTTCAACCCATTGTTCCTCCAAAGAGAAGAAGAAATTGTTATAGAATTGATGAAGAGCAGATGAATGTTGAAATCACCCGCGGGCGATCTGACATTTATGATATACTGACGCATTTGACTTTTATTTTTATAGAATCACATAAAATAAAAAACAGGGTTCTGGTAGATGATGGCGGAGAAGTTTCACGTGACTGGCTGAAATTGGAGCAAGCTGTTATGCAGACAAAAAAACTGCCTCAAATAGAAAAAGAAAAAGCAATTTCGCATGTTGCCAATATTTTAGCAAGGACTTTCGAAGAAGTTTTGGACATTTACGATGCATTTGGTTCTGAAAACGAACCGGATCGTTTCTTAAATGTAATTTATTGGCTTGGAAAACTAGCAATCGAAGAGGTAATCGAGAATAGCAAACGAACAATTACTTTCAGTCCTGTTTTAAGAGAGCGGTTAGGGCATCACATTCATGGAGAAATCTGGGCAACAAACATCAAGGAAGTTTTAAAAGCCAATAATCTTTTAAAACGTCCGATACATGTGATTAGTGCAAACATGCACAGCGTGATGAATTCTATTTTTGCAACTCCGTTGTTGAAAACCAAATTCAAAGACAAGTCTGACTTTTTTATTTATGAAGAGTTAAGTAAAGCAGGGGCGAAAGAAACCAGAAGCATGGTGGAAGATCTGGCACTAAAAAACGGAATGATTTTTTTACCGGATACATCAGGAACAAACATCGACGTTCAGATTTTTGATACAGCCAAAATTGACTGGGCAAAAACGGCTTTTGCAAAAACAAAAATAAATGATGAGAAACCAGTTATTATTGTAATGGATTATGCTTTTGGAGAACAGGCTTATGAGACTATCGACGAGCTGTTAAAACCATATAAAAAAGAGACCCTGCTCAATGTAAAATCAGTTTCTATAATGGGTAAAGCCGGAATTCTGGAAGGCGGAAAAGGAGATATTATGATCCCTACAGCGCATATAAACGAAGGAACGGCAGATAATTATTTCTTTGAAAATGAATTGACCGGCGCCATGTTTGAAGGAAATGATATTGCCGTTTTTGAAGGTGCAATGGTGACCGTTTTAGGAACATCATTGCAGAACAGAGATTTATTAAAATTCTTTCATGAATCGACCTGGGGAGTAATTGGCCTAGAAATGGAAGGATCATATTACCAAAAAGCAATACAGTCAGCATCAAAAATCAGAAAAAGTGTGCCTCACGATATCAAGGTTCGTTATGCTTATTATGCTTCAGATAATCCATTGGAAACCGGAAGCACACTCGCATCGGGCGGATTGGGAACTACCGGTGTAAAACCAACTTATCTGATTACTATTAAGATTTTGGAACAGATCTTCAACGAAAAATAAAACGTATCAATGAGTACAAAAGTACCCCATAATAATGATAATCAGGAAATTGATATTTTCCAGCTGTCAAGAACTGTAGGCAATTTCTTTGATCGGATCAACACCTCTGTTTTTAGGTCAATTCAGTTTTTTGTACGAAACTGGATTTTGGTTCTAATTTTAGTTATTCTGGGGTTTGGATTAGGATGGTATTTGGATTCAAACAAACAGACCTACCAGAATCAGGTAGTGGTAACTCCAAATTTTGGAAGCGTTGATTATTTATATTCAAAAATTGACTTAATCCAGGCTAAAGTTGCTGCCGGAGATGCCGAATTTTTGAAAAATGTAGTGGGAATTTCAAATCCGGAAACAATCAACAAAATTGAAATCAAACCAATTGCAGACGTTTATAAATTTATTGAAGACAAAGAGCAAAACTTTGAACTTATAAAATTAATGGCTGAGGTTGGTGAAGTAAAAAAGGTCCTGGAAGATAACGTGACTAGTAAAAATTACAGTCTTCATACCATTTCTTTTGTTTCTAAAAAAATGATAAATGAAAAAGAAGTTATTCAGCCGTTATTAAAATATTTAAACGATTCTGAATATTTTACTGCTGCTCAAAAAATAGGGTACAAAAACCTTCAACAGGAAATTACTCAAAATGATACAATAATTGCTCAGATTGACAATGTTTTGAATGGTTTTTCGAGTACAGCAAAAAGCAATTCAAAAAGTGATAAGCTGGTGTATTACAGTGAAAACACACAACTCAACGATATTATTAAGACCAAACAGACTTTGGTTATTGAACAAGGAAAAAACAGATTGAAACTAATAAGTTCAGACAAAACGATAAAAGAAATAAGCACAACACTAAATATGAATGATAATAAAATTGTGAATGGGAATTTCAAATTTTTATTACCTGTTTTTTTTCTTGTACTTTTTGTTTTTATTAGTTTGTTTCAGAAATTCTATAAAAACCAGCTTTTAAAATCTCAGGTAAATAAAGTTTAAAAAAAACATATTTTACTTGTTAAGCATCATGAAATCAATTGAAAACAAATAGTATTTTTGACAAAATCAGAAGCAATTCTTTCTTAAAACAAAGTATTGTTACCTTGTTTTTGAGAATTTCCGGAGCACTTCTTTTATTTGGTTTTACTGTTTTTTTGACAAAATCCTACAGTCCTAAAATTGTGGGCCAATATGATTTTTCACGTACTTTTCTTTTGGTTGTCGGAAGTATTTGTTTGTTGGGATTTGACCAGTCGATTTTGTACTTTAAAGGAAGGTTGGCCAGTAAAAAATCTTTAGAAGAATTAAAAAACATATATTCAAAAATGGTGTTCATGCTATTTTTGTCATCATTAACAGCTTTTTTAATAATTCTCATAATTGATAAAACAACAATAAATGATTATTTTTCTGATGATGAGGTTTATTCCATAATTCTTAAGTCATCTATAGCCTTATTTTTTTCGGGAATATCGATGTTAAATACAGAGGTTTTCAGAGCATTAGATAAATTAATCGTTGCCGAGCTATTCAGAAATATTATTAAATACGTTCCATTAATTTTAGGCTCCATTGCCTTATTTTATTACCAAAAAGAAACTTATCTGGTAGATGTTTTTTTAATTGGATTTGTTGTTCTTGCCATTATTAGTTCCGTTTTTATTTTTATTTATTTTAATAAAATAAATAAACAAAATTCGACAGAAAAAATCCCGCAAAAAGAGATTTTTTTAAAATCATATCCGATTGCAATTAGCGGAATGGCGTTGTTTTTACTGATAAGTTTTGATATCCTTTTTTTAAAAAAATACCGAAATGATGAAACAGTTGCCTTTTATTCTGTTGGAGTCAAAATAATGACCATTGTTTCGATTATCATCATTACAATTAATATTACTGTTTCTGCCAAAATTTCTGAACACTTTTCGGGTCAGAACAGGAACGAATTAGCTAAGATTTTAAAGAACAGTTCCCGTACAATTTTTGGTATAACGCTTCCTGTCGTTGTGCTGCTGAGTATTTTTTCAGGCCATATTTTATCTTTATTTGGTGAAGAATATATTGCAGCCAGGCAGGCTTTTTTGATTTTGATAATAGGTCAGGGGGTTTGCTCAGCATTCGGATCATCTTCGGTTTATTTGAATATGACCGGCAGACAGCACATTTACCAGATTATTTTGATCGTTGCGGTGATCATTAATTTTGTTTTAAACAGATTATTAATTCCTGTTTACGGAATGACGGGAGCAGCTATTGCTTTTGTTTCGAGTTCTTTTTTCTGGAATTTTGTTTCGGCGGTAGTTATTTACAGGAAAGATAAAATGAAAGTTTTTTTGAATTAATATGAAAGTACTGCATGTAATAAATAGTTTGCAAACCGGTGGAGCTGAAAAATTGCTTTTAGAAACAATTCCGCTTTATAATAAGAAAGGAATTAAAACAGATTTATTACTATTAAACGGAAAAGAAACACCTTTTTTAGCGACTTTAAAAAATATGAGCTGCTGTAATATTTATTCTTTAAATTCAAATCCGTACAATCTGCTTCATGTTTTCAGGATGATGCCTTTCTTGCGAAAATATGACATTGCACACGTTCATTTGTTTCCATCCCAGTATTGGATTGTCTTGGCTAAAATATTTTCTTTATCTAAAATTAAAATAGTAGTTACAGAACATAGTACAACAAACCCTCGTCTAAATAATTTTTTTCTAAGTACAATAGATCGCTTTATTTATAGATTTTATGACAGGATTGTTTGCATTGCAGAAGATGTATTTGAAATAATATTTAAACATTTAAAACAGCCAAAATTTAAAATAGTACTTATACAAAATGGCGTTAGTCTTCAAAAAATATATGATGCACAGCCTTATAGTAAAAATGAGATTTCGGAGCTATTGACAAATCAGGATATTTTGTTAATCCATATAGCAAGTTTTAATAAACATAAAGATCAGGAAACAGCAATAAATTCATTGCAATATTTACCCGGGAATATTAAACTTATATTTGTTGGTGATGGAGTCTTAAAAGAAAATTGTGAAAAGCTTGTGCATAAACTCGGTTTAGAAAAAAGAGTTGTTTTTTTAGGAATCAGAAAAGACGCACCACAACTTTTAAAAACAGCAGATATATCTGTACTAAGTTCAAATGGAGAAGGTTCTAGTTTGGTTGCTATAGAAAGTATGGCTTCAGGAATACCATTTATAGCTTCTGATGTTCCGGGAATGATGAATGTAAGAGGAGCGGGTATTTTATTTGAAAAAGGAAACGCTGAGGAACTCGCTTTTTTCATAACAAAATTAATCAATGAAAAAGATTTTTACGACACTATAGCAACTTCAGGTAAAGAAAGAGCCAGAGAATTTGATATAGAAATGATGGTAGAAAAACATATTACTTTATATAAATCAATAATTTAATGTCATTTTTAATTAAAAAAAGCACAGCTGCATTTCTTGTCATCTCCATGGCTAATCTTGTTGTGGCTTTTTTGACTTTTTTTATTCTGCCACCCAAGTTTTTTTACGATTCTGCGATTATTATTTATGATAATTATAATGAAATCGGATTTTTGGGAAGCTATCCGTTAACCATTTTATTTTATAAAATTACAGGCTTACGTTATTTACCATTTCCGGTAATTTCGCTTATACAATTCCCAATATTAATGTTTGTTCTTTATAAAATAGGAATTCCGGAAAATTTCGAAAAAGTAAACATCAAAAACATTTTAGTGTATTTAGGGATTTTCATGATAGCGATTTTCATTTCAATGCCATCAAAAGAATTTATTACTTTTTTATTCGTTGCTCCAGTAGTTTTTATTTGCTGCAATAATCGATTTTCATTCAGGAAAACCTTAATAACAATAATATTGATGTTATTTATTTTCGGTGCTTTATACCGACCATATTTTGCATTAATTCCTATTATTGCCGGCGCAATGTACCTTGTAAGCTTTATTAATTTTAAAAACAAAACAATAACGGTTATTTTTTACGGTTTATTGGTTGCTGTTTTCCTATCATTAAGTTACGGAATTATAAAAGGAGAATATTTTTCTGAAATGAGCCGTGAAGTGGTTAATAAAATGCGAATGGGGTCTGAAGATGCAAATTCAATGATTATTCCACCTGTAAAACCAGATACTTGGTATGGAGAAGCTATAAGTGTTTTTTATGGCTTTTTCACAGTAAACATTCCTGTAAACGGTTTAAAACATATATTTTCACCTCAAATAATTGTTTTTATAATTTGGCAGCTCTTGTTATTTTATATTTTACTGGTTCGTTTTTCAAGATGTTTAAAAGAGAGAAAGAAATATCAGAATGAGCTCCTTATTTTGTTTATCATTTTTTCTTTTTTTATTGTTCAGGGTGTGTTTGAGCCCGATTTAGGTTCAGCAGTCAGACATAAAATCGGTATTTTTCCATTAATTTATTTTGCCTTATACTATGAACATTTCCGAAAAGAACTTCAATAAGATATTTCATGTTTTTTTGTGTCTGATTGCTATTGCGATGATTTTCAGAAAACCATGTTCACTGTTGATTATTTTGTTTGCCGTCTTTAACCTGATTTTCTTCAGGAAACTGAAATACTCAAAAACAGCTTTGGTTTTAATGGCCTGTATAGCCTCACCAATTATATTAGAATTATTGCTTTTTTGGAATAACGATTCATTTTCAAAAGGGCTCAAAGCAATAGAAAAAAGTACTTCCTTATTAATTTTTCCATTATTTATAATTGGCCATTATCAGCGTGTCAATTTTTTAAAATTAGTTGAAACATACCTTATCGCAACGACTTTAATTCTGTTGTTTTTCTTTATCAGGTTTAATGTTGTATTCCCGGAGTTAATGAATAAATATCTAAACGGAGTTCATTTATGGGAAATGGGTTATGAATTTTCAAAAACAATGGGAATTCACGCGCCGGCGCTCAACATGCATTTGGCCTTTGTTTCTGTTTGTGCTTTATTTTTTGTGTTGGAAAGTTTTAAAAATCATGAAAAGATGATATTTAAATTTTTTCGGATAATTATATTTCTGTTATCATTTTTCTTCGTTCTTTTTGTCAATACCAGAATGGCATTACTAAATGTTCTTGTCGGATTTTTGATTGTTTTAATTTTAGAAGTTAAAACAAAAGTCAAATTAAAAAATGTGGCCCTAACAGCAATATCTCTTATTGTATTGTTAGGTGGAATTTTATTTTTCTTTGTTCAGAAAGACCCTTATATGAAACAAAAATATTCGTCGGTATCTTTTGCTTATATGGATAAAGTTGGTAAACTCGACGAAATTGATCATCCGGAAACTAAAGTATTTAATTCGTTGGTAACCAGAGTTTCAATTTGGAAATCTGCATGGGAATTGTCTTTAAAAAATCTTCCTTTTGGAGTTGGAGCTTCTGATGGAAAATCTGAACTAAACAAATATTATAAGGAAACAAATCAAAAGTTTTTGGCCAAATATGAATTTCCCACGCACAATCAGTTTCTTGATTTTTTGCTAAAGTTTGGTATTCTTGGACCTTTGGTTGTTATGCTTTATATTTTTACAATTGCTTATTTGGGCTATAATCTGAAAAATGCGCTGATACTTTCCTTTTTTCTGATTTTTTTCACCTCAAATCTTATGGATGATTTTTTACTTCGTTTTGACGGAATTGCATTTAGTGGATTTTGGTTTTCAGTTTTCGGAAGCTTCTGGCTGCAGAAAAGACTGATTGTAAATTCCTGATAATTGTTTAAAGTTTTTGTTTTTATCAAATAAGTTTTGACATCTTATAAAAGCATTTTCTCCAAAAACAATTCTGTTAGCAGGATCTTTCAAAAATTCAAAATATTGATCCAATTCTCTAATTTCATCAAAAAGAAATCCAGTTTGATTGTGATAAACGATATCCTTATTGCCAATTATTCTCGTAGCAATCACGGTTTTATGCAAAGCCATGGCCTCAAGTACTGCGATCGGTAAGCCCTCCCAGATTGAAGTTTGTAAATAAATGTCTATTTTATTTAATTCTTTTAAAACTTTAGCACGATCTAAAATCCATCCTGTGATTTTAATATTATTAGCTGTCAAGACAGATCTTAATTCTCCGTCCCCAATCCAAACAAAATCAAAATCAGGAAATCGTAATGCAATCTGATTAAATAAATCGGGATTTTTTTGGAAGGAAATTCGTCCGACTATACCAATTGTCAATTTAGAGTTTTGATGAGGTAAAAAATGCTGTTGAATTTCAGGAATATCAATCCCATTCCGTACTAATTTTGAGTTTCCAATTGTTTTAGCAATTTCATATTCTGTATCTCCACAGGCAATTGTAGTTCCGCCAAATAGTTGCTGAATTCCCTTTTCAATCAGCCAGTATAACTTCTTTTTAAAATTAGAAATATCCGTTCTCAGAAATGCATACCCGTGTGGCGTATAAAACAATTTCTTTTTTTTGAATAAGAAAAAATGAGCAATTCGGCCTAATACACCAGCTTTGGAAGAATGAAGATGAATAACGTCAGGATTGATTTTTTTGAGTTCCTGCCACAATTTATAAGTTGATTTTAGATCCTGAACAGGAGAAAACTCCCGAACCATATTGATTTCTACAAGATCAACACCGTCTGAAAAATCTTTTTTTATATTTTCAGGATCAATTTCTTTTCGGTTTCCGCTGTAAATGATTGTGGTGTGGATGCTTTTATTTTGTGCTTCATCTCCAAAAAAAGTAGATAAATCTTTAAAATAAGTATAAACGCCGCCACCAAGAGCTTCAATAATATGTACAACTTTCAAAACAGAATGTTTAATTAGGAGTAAAAATAGAGAAATATGCTTAGATATAATCAGTAAATAGTTAAGTTATTTCAAAAAATATGATTTTATATGGCATTCAAAAGGCCAGATATTTTAGTACATTTGTGGTTATTTCCTAGGATTTTATAAGGAGATAATCCAAAAAATATTCAACAAATCAAATATGAAAAGAATACTTATCACTGGAGCGGCAGGATTTTTAGGATCGCATTTATGCGACAGATTCATTAAAGAAGGCTATTTCGTCATTGGAATGGACAACCTGATTACCGGAGATCTTAAAAATATTGAACACTTATTTAAGTTAGAACACTTTGAATTTTATCATCATGATATTACCAAATTTGTTCATATACCTGGTGATTTAGATTATATACTGCATTTTGCATCACCGGCAAGTCCAATCGATTATTTAAAAATTCCAATTCAGACTTTAAAAGTTGGATCATTGGGAACACATAATTTGTTGGGACTAGCGCGAGTTAAAAAAGCAAGAATTTTGATCGCCTCTACGTCTGAGGTTTACGGAGATCCGTTAGTTCACCCACAAACAGAAGAATATTACGGAAACGTAAATACAATCGGTCCGCGCGGTGTTTATGACGAAGCAAAACGTTTTCAGGAATCCATAACAATGGCGTACCATACTTTTCATGGAGTAGAAACCAGAATTGTGCGTATTTTTAATACATACGGTCCGAGAATGCGTTTAAATGACGGGCGTGTAATTCCGGCTTTTATCGGGCAGGCACTTCGCGGAGAAGATTTAACAATTTTTGGAGACGGAATGCAAACGCGTTCTTTTTGTTATGTAGACGATCAGGTAGAAGGTATTTTTAGATTACTGCATTCTGATTATGTGTATCCAGTAAATATTGGAAATCCGGACGAAATCACGATTAAAGATTTTGCCGAAGAAATCATAAAACTGACTGGTACAAATCAAAAAGTAGTGTATCATCCTTTACCAATAAATGACCCTTTGCAGCGTCAGCCAGACACCACAAAAGCCAAAGAATTATTAGGATGGGAAGCCAAAGTAAGCCGTTCTGAAGGAATGAAAATTACCTACGATTATTTCAGGTCGCTATCACAAGAGGAATTATCAAAAGAAGAACACAAAGATTTTTCCAGTTATATAAAATAATATCTTCAACAGCCCGAATTTGTTAATCAGGTTCGGGCTGGTTATTTTTTTAGTTAAGCATAATTTCAGAAAGCAGTCAGAATCAATGAACGAATTAGTTTCTATTATAATACCAACCTATAATACTGAAAAGTTCATTAGGGCAACTTTGCAATCTGTTCAAAATCAAACGTATCAAAACTGGGAAATGATTTTGGTTGATGATGCTTCAACAGATAAAACGGTTTCTGTTATTGAAGAATTTGCAAAAAACGACAGCAGGATTAAACTATTCAAATTAGAAAAAAATTCAGGAAATGGTTTTGCGAGAAATATAGCTTTAGAAAAAGCGGTTGGAAAATATATCGCTTATTTAGACGCCGATGATTTATGGTTTTCCAATAAATTAGAAAAGCAGATCGGGTTTTTAAAGGCAAATAATCTACACTTCACCTTTAGTTTTTACGATTGTATTGACGAAGAAGGAAATTCTTTAAACAGAAGAGTAGAAGCGCCAATAAATTTAACTTACGACGAACTTTTTTTCTGTAATTACGTTGGCAATTTAACCGCAATTTACGACGCCGATTATTTCGGAAAAATCATTTTAGAAGCTACGCAAAAAAGACAGGATTGGCGTTTGTGGCTTACGATTTTAAAACAAATACAGTTTACAAAACCAGTTCCTGAACCGTTGGCATTTTACAGAATTAGGAAAGACTCTATTTCATCATCAAAATTCAAATTGATAAAACACAACTTTGGTGTTTACAGAAAATTTCATGGATTTAATTTTGTGTTTTCTGTTTTGTTGATGGCAAGATTTTTATTCACACAGTTGATTATAAAACCTAGATATATAAAGAAGATTTAGGATTTCTCTAAGGTCGCAAATTGCGACCTCCAATTATTTTTTAAACCCAATTTTTACTCTTTCACTTTCATTTTCTTTTTTCTCGGTCAATTCATCTAAATAAGAGAAAACCAATTCTATATTTTTATCGTGATTCTCTAATTTCTTTTGAATCTGAAGAATATCAACTTTAATTTCTGTTGTATCCAAAAGCATTTGTCTCACTTTTAGTTTAAAATCTATGTTAAATTTGGATTACTAAATTAAGATAACAGTAAAATTCATATTAATAATGTTATTTTTAACGAAACTTTAAATTTTTTTTAATATGAATAAGTATGTTAAATGTTTTTACTTAAGTATTGTTTTTTTTGTCTATTCATGCCAAAATTCAGAAGAATTGGCAGTTCAAAATGTGGATGAAAATTACATTTCAATTCAGGAAGCTATTAAGATTGCAGAAGCTCAATCTCCTCCGGCCAGTAATATTAACGGAAAAAATTTAGGGAAAAGAAAAGTTAAAAGAACATTTCCCATAAAAACAGGGCAAGAAAATCCATCAATGTACATTATTAATTATGAAAACAATGGATTTGTAATTATTTCAGGAGACAATAGGATTTCGCCAATATTAGCTTATTCCGATAATAATTCTTTTCCAACGGAAGGTTCTGATTTGCCAGAGGGAATAATAACATGGATGAAAACTATTGATCAAACCGTTAAAAAAATTAGGAACGAAAAAAAAGAACAGAGCAAGGATTTAAAAAAATTATGGCTAAATTCTAATCGTGTAAATGTTTTATATAGCAGCAAAACTTCAGGAATATTAACGAAGACAGGAAAAGGAAGAATTCCTTCTGCTGCTGATTACTACATTGAGGGTGATTGTAATAATGGAGATAATATGACCACCGTGCAGTTAAGTGTAGGTCAGTTGCTTCAAACTGAATGGGGACAAGGAGTTGGTTATAATGATTTACTTGATAATAAGGGATGTGCTAGTGTATTAAATGGGCGTCCATATACTGGATGCGTTGCAACAGCAGTTGCGCAAGTAATGAGGTATCATGAATATCCAGCAACCTATAATTGGAATCAAATGAATAATGGAGGCAGTTATGAAACTTCAAGATTAATGCGCGATCTTGGATATCCAGCTAATTTAAATATGGATTATGGATGTGGCAGTTCTGGCGCGGATCGTAAAGATATTGTAAGAACTTTAAGAAATTTTGGTTATCCATCACCTAATTATGGTAATTATGATTATGGAACAGTTAAATTTGAAATTGTTTATGGAAGACCAGTCATTTTATGCGGTTCAGAAAAAGCTGACTTCTTAATTTTTGGATCAAAAGGAGGACATTGCTGGGTAGTTGATGGAATTAGTGAAATGCAATATTATCAATGTGTACCAGATCCTAATACACCAGGTGAGGTAATGTCACAATTAATTAGTACTGGCGCATATCTTCGAATGAATTGGGGATGGAATGGAAGTTACAATGGATATTATTCTAATGGTAACTTTAATCCTGCTGGAACTAGTTATAATTGGAGACCAGATATGGTAAGTAATATACGAAATCCATAAAAAAAATATTTCCTATAATTTTTCAAGGACGCAATTTGTGTCCTTGAAAATTTTATAAATACGATTTAAATTGCTTTAATTTTCCTCGATTGGTTCTTTCTAAGACTTCTTTTCGGGTAAAATCGAAGTTTAAATTGGGTTCAAGATATAATGAAATTGCTTCTCCAATCTTTTGAATTTGTTCTGTATTCAATTTTATTTCAGAAACATATTCAATTTCGAAAGTATCCAGTTTGGTTTGTTTGATAATGAATTCTTTGACATTTCCGTCATCTTCAATAATGCTTTTGGTAACATAATAAAAAGTCAATCCGGGCGATTTTTTTCCACTTGGCAAAATGGCAATATCATTTGTTCTTCCAATTAATTTCTTTAAAATAGGTTTTTGTGGAGTACTTTTTTCATCTAAAATTCCGATGTCGCCAATTTCATATCTTATAAACGGATTCGCTTTATTGAAGAGAGAAGTAATCACAATTCGGCCTTCTTCCCCATATGGGAGAACATTATTATTTTCATCTAAAATTTCTACAAATAGCGTTTCGGCATTAACCTGCCATTCGCCTTTAGGGTTTTCAAAAGCTATTAAATCCAGTTCTGAGGCACCATATTCATTGATAACCGGAATACCAAATTGCTTTTCCAGAAGTTTTTTATCCGATTCAAAAAGCATTTCCGAAGTAACAAAACAAGCTTTTAAAGTGGGGCAAATTTCTTTTAATATGATATTTTTATTTTCTAAATACTTAGCAAATAAAACAATTGAACTCGTGTAACCATTGATATAATCAAATTTTTTTGTTTTGAATTTCTGTAAAAACTTCTCTAAAACAGTATCTGATAAATCGAAAACCGGAAATCGAAAGCGACGGCTCAACAGATCTTTAAAACGTTCCTTCCGGTACCCAATAAAATCCATTGGAATTCCATAAAAACGCGCCTGATAAGAATGATTAAAATTTATTCCAAACCAACCAAAACGCATAATATTAGATGCCCATGTTAAGGCATGAGAATATTTATCCTTAGCAAAAACAAACGGAGTTCCGCTCGAACCGGAGGTTTTGTTGAGGTATACATTTTTTAAGGTATAACCTTTAGAAAGTCTTTCCTTGAGAGGTTTTTGGAGGTTTTGCTTATTTAAAACCGGAAGGTCTTCCCATTTTGCTGCAATTTTATGACCAATTAATTCGTTATAAAAAAAATTATTTTGAAGATGAAAATTAACAATTTCGTCTTTTTGCTTTCGAAGAAAGATTAAAAATTCTTCTTCTGATAATTTGGTAATTGCATCCAGATCAGTTTTTGCTTTCTTAATCGGAAAACCATTTAATTGAAGCGAAATATCAAAAAGAGAAATCATTAGCAGGTTAAATTTTCATCAAAAATAATATTATACAATTACTAACAGTACAGAATCCAGAACTTTTTAAGATTTAATTATTTTTTACGTGTAAAAGCAATTATTTTTGCACCACAACTAAATATAACAACACATGACAATTTTACTATTGGGATCAGGCGGAAGAGAACATGCATTTGCATGGAAAATGACTCAAAGTCCGCTTTGCGAAAAACTTTTTGTTGCACCTGGAAATGCAGGAACTGCGGCTATTGCCACAAATATTGCAATAGCTCCAACTGATTTTGATGCAATTAAAACACTTGTACTCGAAGAAAAAATAAGGTTAGTAGTCGTTGGGCCGGAAGATCCGTTAGTGAAAGGAATCTATGATTTTTTTAAAAATGACGAAGCGCTAAAAAATATTCCCGTTATTGGGCCATCAAAATTAGGGGCACAATTAGAAGGAAGTAAGGAATTTGCAAAAGAATTCCTGATGAAACATAATATTCCTACTGCGGCTTATGACAGTTTTACTGCCGAAACAGTAGAGAACGGATGTGCGTTTCTGGAAACTTTGCAGCCTCCATATGTTTTAAAGGCCGACGGATTAGCAGCCGGAAAAGGCGTTTTAATTATTCAGGATCTTGAAGAAGCTAAAACTGAATTGAGAAACATGCTGGTTCATGAAAAATTTGGCGCAGCAAGTTCAAAAGTTGTCATCGAAGAATTTCTGGATGGAATCGAATTAAGCTGCTTTGTTTTAACGGACGGAAAAAGCTATAAAATTCTTCCAACGGCAAAAGATTACAAAAGAATTGGTGAAGGCGATACAGGATTAAACACAGGTGGTATGGGAGCAGTTTCTCCGGTTCCTTATGTTGATGCTGTTTTGATGGAAAAAATTGAAACCCGTATCGTAAAACCAACAATCGAAGGTTTTCAAAAAGACGGAATTGAATATAAAGGTTTTGTTTTTATTGGTTTGATCAATGTAAAAAACGAACCAATCGTTATCGAATACAATGTAAGAATGGGTGACCCTGAAACTGAAGTTGTGGTACCGAGATTAAAATCTGATTTAGTAGAATTATTTTTATCTGTTGCAGATCAGAAATTAGATTCTTTTGAATTGGAAGTTGATCCAAGAAGTGCTACAACAGTTATGGTTGTTTCCGGCGGCTATCCTGAAGATTTTGAAAAAGGAAAAATTATTACAGGTTTAGAGAACATTACAGATTCTATTGTCTTCCATGCCGGAACAAAGTTAGAAGAAGGAAATGTTTTAAGTAATGGAGGACGTGTATTGACGGTAACATCATATGGTGATGATTTCCAACAGGCCATAAAAAAATCTTACCAAAACATAGATAAACTAAGCTTTGATAAGATGTATTTTAGAAAAGATATCGGCTTCGACTTACTTTAAAAAAGAGTGAGCAGTAGTATCTTGGTTTTCTGTTCCTGCGTCATCAAAAATGCGTAATTGTTTAATCCAGTAAACGATTGCGCATGCACAGATGATCATAAAAATCCAGTTAATTAAATTTGCACCAAACCAGGAAATTAATTCCAAACGACGTAAAAAGTCAAGCGGAGCAAACAAAATATCAACGAATAAGTATTGTATTCCTTCAAAAAAAGCTTTCATAATTTATAAAATTATATGTTATTTATTATTTTGTAACGCATTGAAAACAAAATTCAATTGACAGAATCTTTTTCAACTTGTTGGGTTTCCTTTTAAACAAGTATTATATTTACAATCACAAAAGTATAAAATATCCTTATGATAACAAGTGTTTTTAGAAAATCTACACCATTAAATTATTCCTTGATTGTAATTTTGATACTGGTTTTCTTTTTTCTTTATCAAATTCAGGAACCTTCATGGGTAAGTTCTTCATTTTTGGCGTTTCAAAAAATGAGTCTTTTGTGCTTTGTTTTTGGTTTGTTTTTCCTGATTAATTTTATAGTAAAAAAGAACGGGCTCAGTAAAGACAACGGTTATTCGATATTTTTCTATTTATTGTTTATATTGTTTTTCCCGACAATATTTAATAATCCAAACGTAATTTATGCCAACTTTTTTATTTTGCTGGCACTTCGAAGATTGATTTCGCTGCAGTCCTTAAAAGCTTCAAAAGAAAAAATATTCGACGCCTCATTTTGGATTTTAATAGCTTCTTTATTTCAATTTTGGTGCATTTTGTTTTTGATACTGGTTTTTATATCCATTATTTTTCACGTTTCACGCGATTATAGAAACTGGGTTTTGCCATTTATTGCGCTTATGGCCGTCGCAGTGATCTTTTTATTGATATCACTCATCTTTCATATTGATGCCATTAGTTTTTTTGAAAAGCGTGCTGTTGTAGATTTTAGTATCGATTATTTTAAAAACAATTATGAAAATGGCGCACTTTCAATTTACGTTGCGGTTGCCTTGTTTTTTGTGTTTTCAATGTTGACCACCTTATCAAACAGACCACAAATTGTACATTCATCATACAAAAAAATTATAGCCTGCTTTTTTATATCCGTTATCGTTTATCTTATTTCTCCAAATAAAAGCAATGATTTATTATTATTTAGTATTGCACCATTAACGATTATGGCAGCAAGTCATGTAGAATATACGCAGAAAAGACTCAACAATGATATTGTATTTTATATAGTGATTGCCTGTAGTTTATTTACTTTTTTCTCCCAATTATAATTTACTTCCGTAGGCAAGATCACCTGCATCGCCAAGGCCTGGAACGATGTAATTTTTCTCATTCAGTTTTTCATCCAGAGAAGCCACCCATAAATGGCAATTTTCAGGAAGATTTTTTTCCAGGTATGCAATTCCTTCCGGGGCAGCAATAACCACAACGATATGAATTCCATTTGGAGTTGCATTCTGAACCAGTTTTTCATGAACAGCAACTATAGACTGACCAGTTGCCAACATAGGATCTAGAAGCAGAACCGTTTTATTATTGATGTTTGAAAGTGCCTGATATTCAACCAAAATTTCAAAATAATCATCATTGTTAGGATGGTGTCGACAAGCCGAAACAAAGCTGTTCTCAGCATGGTCAAAATAATTTAAAAAACCATTATGAAGAGGCAAACCTGCGCGCAGAATAGAACACAATACCAAATCTTCACTTATTTCGGTAGTTCTTTTAATGCCAAGAGGAGTCTGAATTTCGACGTTTTTATAAGACAGGGTTTTGCTCAGTTCATAGGCCATTATTTCACCAATTCGTTCTATGTTTTTCCGAAAACGCATGCTGTCGTTCTGTATATGAATGTTTCTGATCTGACCCAAAAAATGATTTAAGATGCTGTTATTTTCAGAGATATAATGGATTTTCATAATGAGTTTTTATAATTATTTTTGTGCAATCTTTGTTGATAACGAAAAATTAAAGGATTTTTTCGCACTATAAAAGTATAAAAAGTATCTTTGTGTCTATAAAAAATAAAGACATGTTTTCAAAATTAGCATATTCAGTTTTCGAACAAAGCATAAAAGATTATCATCAATTTGATAATGTTGATCAGCCAATAAATAATCCTTATCCAAAAGATAAGTTTGAGCATTTATTATATTTAAAAAATTGGATTGATACCGTACAATGGCATTTTGAAGATATTATTCGTGATCCGCAAATCGACCCTGTTGCAGCACTGACTCTTAAAAGAAGAATTGATGCATCTAACCAGGAGCGTACCGATATGGTTGAATATATTGACGGTTATTTTTTGCAAAAATACAGTAATGTAAAAGCAAAAGACGGGGCAAAAATCAACTCAGAAAGTCCGGCTTGGGCTTTTGACAGATTGTCTATTCTGGCTTTAAAAATTTATCACATGCAGGAAGAAGCTACACGTGCTGAGGCTTCACAAGAGCACAGGGATAAATGCCAGGAAAAACTAAATATTCTTTTAGAACAAAGAAGTGACTTATCTACAGCAATTGAAGAATTACTTACAGATATCGAAAATGGAGACAAATTCATGAAAGTGTACAAACAAATGAAAATGTACAATGATGATGATTTGAATCCGGTATTATATCAAAACAAAAAATAGTTGGTTACAAAATTGCCCAGGACTATTCAACATATAGCCGTCATGAGACTTTCCGCAATGGGAGATGTCGCCATGACGGTTCCTGTTTTACGCGCTTTTGTAAAACAATATCCAGCAGTAAAAATCACTGTAATTTCACGTCCGTTTTTTAAACCTTTTTTTGAAGGAATTTCAAATCTGGAGTTTTTTGCCTTTGATGAAAAAAAACGTCATAAAGGATTTCCAGGCCTTTTGCGCTTATATTCAGATGTAAAAAAATCTAAAATAGATGCTTTTGCAGATCTTCATAATGTATTACGATCTAAAGTTGTGAGTTTACTTTTTGCTTTAAGCGGAAAAAAAAGAGCTACGGTTGACAAAGGTCGTGATGGAAAAAAAGAATTGACACGAGTCGAAGAAAAGATATTCAAACAATTGCCAACCATGTTCGAAAGACATGCAAAAGTGTTTGAAGAACTTGGTTTTCCTTTAGATCTGACGAATCCTGAATTTCCAAAAAAAGCAGTTTTAAGCGCCGAGATTACAGATTTAGTTGGAGAAAATTATCAGAAATTAATTGGGATTGCACCTTTTGCACAATACGATTCAAAAGTTTATCCCTTGGATCTTATGCAGGAAGTTATTGCAAAACTAGCCGAAAATAAAGATCAGACCATTTTACTTTTTGGAGGAGGAAAGAAAGAAATCGAAATTTTGGATTCACTTTCTCAAGCTTTTAAAAATGTCATAAATGTTGCCGGAAAAATTAAATTTCAACAGGAATTAAAACTGATAAGCAATCTTGATGTCATGCTTTCTATGGATTCAGGAAATGCTCATATCGCTGCAATGTTAGGAGTAAAAGTGATTACACTTTGGGGAGCCACACATCCGTATGCAGGATTTTTGCCATTCAATCAAAGTATTGATAATGCACTGGTTTCAGACAGGCATATATATCCAAAACTGCCAACTTCTGTTTACGGAAATAAAATAGTAGAAGGATATGAAGATGCCATGAGAACTATTTCACCAAAGAAGGTTGTAAAAAGAATTCAAAACTTACTATAGAATTCCCAACTTGATAGTTGACAAGATTATCAATAAAAAAAATCCAAATTCCAATTTAATATTGGGATTTGGATTTTTTTTTATTTTGAAATTTAACGTCTAAACATCATCAAAATCTACATAAATAGTTTCTGAAGTTGGATGTGCCTGACAAGTTAAAACTAATCCGTCGGCAATTTCTTTGTCTGTTAAAATTGAATTTTTGGTCATTTCTGCTGTTCCTGCTGTAATACGTGCCAAACAGCTGCTGCAAATTCCTCCCTGGCAAGAATATGGCGCATCAATTCCTTTTTTTAATGCTGCATCAAGAATAGTTTGTTTTTGAGACATTTCAAAAGATACTTCTTCATCATCTACCAAAACAGTAATTTTTGTATGCCCTTCCAAAGAAGCTGAGATTTCATGTTCTTCTGTAGAAGAAGTAAAAAGCTCAAATTTAATAGCCGATTCTTTTACATTTTTCTCTTTCAGAATAGCCGAAACAGTATTAATCATTTCTTCTGGCCCGCACAAGAAAAATTTATCAAATTCTAATTCCTTGTGCTTGTTGTTAAGTACAAAATTTACAGCCGATTTTTCTATTCGTCCAAACAAAGCATTTTCAGCTTTAGCCTGACTAAAAACATAATGTATAAAAAAGCGTCCTACATATTGCAGCTGTAAGTCATGTAGTTCCTGATAAAAAATAGTTTCGTCAGGAGTTTTATTTCCATACACTAATACAAATGAACTTTTTGGCTCACTTTTTAAAACAGATTTTATGATAGAAAGCACAGGCGTAATTCCGCTTCCTGCCACAAAAGCAGCATAGTTTTTTTGTCTTTCAGCGTCTGGCTCAAAGGTAAATTTTCCTTCAGGATGTCCTACTTCAAGAACATCTCCAGCTTTTAATTTGGTATTTGCAAATTGTGAAAACAAACCATTTTTTACAGCCTTAACAGCAATTCTCAATTCACCGCTTTCAGGAGCTGAGCAAATAGAATAAGCACGTCTGATTTCTTGATTATCAAGAGTTAATTTTAAATTTATATATTGTCCGGCAATAAATTTATAGTCCGGTTTTAGTTCTTCAGGAACATTAAAAAGAACAGAAACGGCATCGGCAGTTTCGCGTTTAACCTCTTTAATTATTAGTTTTAAGAATGAAGGCATGATATTATATTTTCTGCAAAAGTAGCAAACAAGAGCTAATTGACACTTACTAATTATTTTTTTTTAACTTTTTTTGTAACGTTTCCATACATTTGGTCTCTTACTATAAAACTGAAAACCAAAGAACCATGATTAAAAAGTTTATTTACCTCGAATGGAAAGCCTTTACCAGATCGGCATCATTTGGAACAAACCTGGCTATGAAAATTTTAATAGGTTTTGTGATGATGTATCTTTCGATAGTTTTTATTGCAATGGGAGTAGGAGCATTTTATTTTCTAAAAAAAATGAATATGGAGCCGCTCATCACAGTCAACAGATTTCTGATTTATTATTTTTTATCAGATTTGGTGATTCGGTTGCTGATGCAGGCAATTCCTGTTTTAAATATAAAACCGTTGTTGGTTTTGCCTTTCAAAAAACCAACAATTGTTCATTTCTCACTGGGCAAAACAGCCTTATCTTTTTTTAATTGGGTTCATGTCTTTTTCTTTTTTCCTTTTTCTGTAGTTTTACTTATAGAAGGATATGATAGTATTAGTGTTGTCTTGTGGCTTGTGGCTGCTTTTTCATTCATTTATATCAACAATTTTCTAAATATAATTTTGAGTAATATTGACAAATTGTTTGTAGTTTTCATCGGGTTAATCCTGGCTTTGGGAGCGGCACAATATTATAAAGTTTTTGATGTAACCACTTTTACAACACCTTTCTTTGAAGGGTTTTATGATACAAAATGGATGTTTCTTATTCCGGTTCTGGTCTTAATCGGGTTGTATGTTTTTACATTCAACTATTTCAAAAAAAATCTGTATCTGGATGCCGGGCTTTCTAAAAAAGAAGATATTGCCACAACAGAAAATCTTTCGTGGTTAAACCAGTTTGGAACTTTGGGAACATTTCTCAAAAACGATATTAAACTAATTAAGAGAAATAAGAGATCGAAAATGACCATATTAATGAGCGTGATTTTTTTGTTTTACGGATTTTTATTTTTTTCCGGTGGTATAGAAACATATGACAACCCTACCATGCATATTTTTGCAGGCATATTTGTTTCTGGAGGATTTCTATTTACTTTCGGACAGTTTGTACCAAGTTGGGACAGTTCTTATTACCAGCTTATGATGACTCAAAACATCCCATACAGAGGATATATTACTTCAAAATGGTGGCTGATAGTTATTGCGACCGTTATATCTACAATCGCTGCATCCTTTTACATTTATTTCGGATTGCATTATTATATCATAATTGTTGTTGGTGCGATTTATAATATTGGCGTCAATTCACATCTTGTGCTTTTGGGTGGTGCATTCACAAAAACACCAATTGATTTATTATCTACCAGCGGCGCTTTTGGTGATAAAAAAGCTTTTAATATAAATGTAATGCTACTCACGATTCCTAAGTTGTTGGTGCCTATAATTTTATATTGGATTGGTTTTAAAATTAACGGTCCAAATCTTGGTTTGGCCTTTGTTGCTTTGGCAGGAGTTACAGGTTTTGTTTTAAGAAACAAAGTCTTTTCATTAATAGAAAAAAGATATAAAGTAGAAAAATACAGTACGATAAGTGCTTATAAACAAAAGAATTAATTAGAAAATGCGCCAATTTGATAATGGTATAATTTCTATCAGATTGAAATCAAATATCAAAAATAAAGAATGATTTTTTAAATCTAAAGTCACCAATCTAAAATCTAAAATACCATGATACAAGTAAACAAGCTTTCAAAAAAATATAATGATATAACAGTTTTAAATATTGATACTCTTGAGATCCTAAAAGGGCAAAGTTTTGGATTGGTTGGAAATAACGGCGCAGGAAAAACAACTTTTTTCAGCTTGCTTTTAGATTTGATCCAGCCTTCTACAGGAAGTATAAAAAACAATGATATTCAGGTAAATACAAGTGAAAACTGGAAATCTTTTACCGGCTCTTTCTTAGATGAAAGTTTTCTTATCGGATATTTAACGCCGGAAGAATATTTTTATTTTATTGGAGATTTACGTCATCAAAACAAAGCCGATATTGATGCCTTACTGGCAAAACATGAAGAATTTTTTAATGGAGAAATTTTGAAAAACAAAAAATATCTAAGAGATCTCTCCAAAGGGAACCAAAAAAAAGTAGGTATAATTGCCGCACTTATTGGTAATCCCGAAGTGATTATTCTAGATGAGCCATTTGCAAACCTGGATCCGACAACAGTTAGCCGACTAAAAAAAATTATCAAAGAACTAGCTGAAGATCCTAATGTTACGGTTCTCGTTTCAAGCCATGATTTGCAGCACACAGTTGAGGTTTGTGACCGAATTGTTGCGCTTAACAAAGGAGAAATTGTAAAAGATATTCAGACATCAAAAGAAACGCTGCAGGAACTCGAATTGTTTTTTTCCGTTTAAGTTTATATATTACAAAAAGAAGCGTAATTTTACAAGTCATTATACTAAAATTCTTATTTTGCAGTTAAATGACTTAAACTCTTTCTATTGAAAAAGATTACTCTAAAATATGGTTTTTTCTTTGTGTTTTTATTCCTTTTGATAGCTTGTTCTACCAAAAAAAACACATTTTTGTCACGTAATTCACATGCGTTAAGTACGAAGTATAATATTTTGTATAATGGCGGTATTGGGTTAGAGAAAGGTTTACAGTCTATTCAGGGTAATGATCAGGATAATTTCTGGAAAACATTACCCATTGAGAAAATGCAGTTCGATGAAAGTTTTCCTGACGAAAACAAAGCAAAAAACCCCGATTTTGAAAAGGCGGAAACAAAAGCCACAAAAGCCATTCAGAAACACTCCATGAACATTGGCGGAAGAGAAAAAAACTATCAGATAGACGAAGCATATTTAATGCTCGGAAAAGCCAGATACTATGATCAGCGATTTATTCCGGCTCTCGAAGCATTTAATTATATTTTATACAAATACCCAAACAGCAGTAATATATACACAGCAAAAATCTGGCGCGAAAAAACCAATATGCGTTTAGGAAATGATGGTATTGTTGTAAAAAACATCAACCTTTTATTAAAAAAAACAGACTTAGACAAACAAACTTTTTCTGACGCAAATGCCTTGCTGTCTGAAGCTTTTATAAATTTAGAAGAAAAAGACAGTGCAGTTGCCAAGCTCAGAATTGCCGAAGAGTTTAGTCGTGTAAACGAAGACAAAGCCCGATACCGTTTTATTCTGGGGCAAATGTATCAAGAACAAGGAAAAAAAGACAGCGCAATTTATTTTTATGACGGAGTTATAGATATGAATCGAAAAGCCGATCGAAAATATATGATGCACGCTTACGCGAAAAAAGCCCAGTTGTATGATTATGAAAATGGCAATGATACTATATTTTTAAAAACGTATAACAAACTGACTGCCGATCGGGAAAACAGACCTTATTATGATGTTTTGTTTTATGAAATGGGAGTCTTTTATGATAAAAAGAAAGAAAAGGAAAATGCTTTAAAATTTTATAACAAATCATTAGGCAGAAAACCAAAAGATCCATATTTGGCTGCTTCGACTTATCGTAATATAGGTAACATGTATTTTAAAGAGACAAATTACTCAATGGCCGCCAAATATTACGACAGTACATTAGTAAAATTAGATCCGAAAACAAGAGAGTTTGCCTTTATAGAAAAAAACAGAAAAAACCTTGATGACGTTATAAAATATGAAGCAATTGCAAAACGCAATGACAGTATTATTATGGTATATGGTTTACCTGTTCCTGAAAGAAAAATTTATTTTGAAAATTATATAGCAGAATTAAAAAAGAAGGACGAAGCCAAACGAATCCTTGAAGAAAAGGAAAAAGAAAAACTGGCAAATATTGACCGCAACTCCAAAGCCGATGAGCCAACAGCTGTAAATCCGCAATCGCAGCCAAGCATGCCTCCGGGAGTTGGAGCATTTAACCCACCAACAGGAAATGATCCCGTAAGTACATTTTATTTCTATAACCCAACAACAGTTGCTTATGGTAAATTGCAGTTTAAAAAAATGTGGGGCAGCAGGTCTTTAGGAAGTTATTGGAGAATGGCTTCGGCAAAAGCTGCAAACGATGATGCAATGTCCAAAGAAACAGAGGTCAATCAGGATTCTTTAAACGTTGTAAAAGATTCAATAGTTATAGAAAAGTACACAACAGCTTTTTATGAAAAGCAACTTCCGACTGCACAAACAGCAATGGACAGTATTGGTAAAGAACGCAATTTTGCTTATTACCAGTTAGGCCTTATTTATAAAGAAAAATTTAAAGAAAACAAATTAGCAAGTGATAAACTGGAACAGTTATTAAAGAACAATCCGGAAGAAAAACTGGTTTTGCCGACGATGTATAATTTGTACAAAATTTATGAAATTACAGATCCTGCAAAAGCACAGGCTATAAAAGCGAATATTACAACGACTTATCCAAATTCAAGATATGCGCAAATTTTAAATAATAGTAATAGTGAAGATTTGGCATCTCCCGAAAAAGAATATCAAAAATGGTATAAGTTGTTTCAGGAAGAACAATTTAATATGATTTTGGATAATATTGATAATTTAATCAATCAGTATTCCGGAGATGATATTGTTTCTAAATATGAATTATTGAAAGCCAATACTTTAGGAAAAGTAAATGGTTTGGCCGCCTATAAAAAAGGTTTAGAAGCAGTAGCAGACAATTATCCAAACAGTGTTGAAGGTAAAAATGCCCGCGAACTTTTAGAAAAACAAGTTCCAATTTTAGAGAGACTTACTTTTAACACAAATGACAATAAGAATTGGAAAATTATATATCCGGTTTCTAACAGCGATACCAAAACGGTTCAAAAGATTGAAGAGGCAATAAGAGTATTTTTATTAGTTGAAAATTTTGAAAGGTTAACAACTTCTTTCGATAAATACAATAAAACTGAAAGTTTTGTAGTTATACATGGTTTAAAATCTGAAGCTTACGCGAATGATATTGCCGGTGTTTTTAGAGATGATAAAAAATATAAAATCTCCAATCAGGCGATTATTATTTCTGCGGAAAACTATAAAATCGTTCAAATCAAGAAAAATCTTGATGCCTACTTAGTCCCCAAAAACCCATAATATAATGTTTGAAAAAGTTAAAAAACCCGGTACAGAACTGTTAGGAAAAACCAATAGAATTGTTGAAGGAACGTCAATTGTCGGAGACATTGTCTCAAAAGCCGATTTTAGATTAGACGGAGAATTGATAGGAAATTTTACCTCACAAGGTAAGCTTGTAATTGGAGCAAAAGGAGCTGTAAAAGGAGAAATAATATGTAATAATGCAGATGTAGAAGGAGAGTTTCACGGAAAAATAAAAGTGCTGGAAATCCTCAATATAAAAGCTACAGCAAGAATACATGGCGAAGTTCTGGTAGGAAAACTTTCGATCGAACCAGGAGCTGAGTTTACAGCAACCTGTACCATGATTACAACTTCGAAAGAAATCCCGGAAAAAAATGGAAAAGGAACCGAACAAAAACCAACGTAATAAATGGATCGCACTCATTAATATTCCGATACAAATGGGTGTGATTATTTTTGTATTTTCTTATTTAGGAAGCTGGCTGGATGAAAATCATCCAAGCCAAAAAGTATACTATAATAAGATATTAGTTATGGTTGGTGTTGCACTAGCATTATATAACGTGATTCGACAAGTAAACGAAATCAATAAAACTAAGTAGTCTACCTTTAAAAAACCTCTTGAAAATATTGCATCTTTGCAGAAAATTATTCAAAATGTTTTTAAAAAAATTTAAGCTCATTTTCCATTTATACATTCTAGCCTTTTCTACCTATATAATACATAAGGCAGCTTTTTTTATTTTTAAGCTTAATGATCTAAACTTCCACTATAGCCTTGAAGTTTTGTATTTAATCTTTTTGTTATTGGCAACTATATTACTTGCTATAATATTAAGGTTCAAAAAAGATAAATTCGATAGTATCGGAATGTTTTTTATGTTAGTAACATTTATTCAAATGTTTGTGGCCTATATTGTTTTGCAGCCAATTTTATCAGACAAGTTTCACAACATCCGTTTCGAAAAAATCAATTTTTTTATAACATTTATTTTGTTTTTGTTATTTGAGACGCTTTTAACTGTCCGATTATTAAATGAAAAGCGTTAAATTAGCGATTCTGTAAAATAAGGTTTAAAAATAATTTTTCATATCCTTTTGGATATTAATAAAAAATGTACCTTTGCACCAAATTTTAGAAACGTAAAAAATAAGATTTATCCACAGTTATGGTGATTTCAAACAAACCACTCAGATTTATTCTTGCAGCTTTAGTAGCTTGTCTTCCACTAATGAGCTTTTCAAATACTGAAAAAGACTCAGCGCATGTTCAAACTGAAGAAGCTCATGGAGCTGTTTCAGAAGGTCATCATGCAGCAGAGCCAACAGATGTAAAATCTAAGATTAAAGCATTTGTAGGCCACCACGTTTTAGACTCTCATGACTTTACTTTCACACAAGATGATGAAACTGGAAAATATTATGGTTTTCCATTACCTGTAATTATTTGGGATAATGGTTTGCATATTTTTTCTTCTTCTAAATTTAATCATGGTCACACAGCAGCAGAATCAAAAGGAAACTACTATGCGATCAATCATCATGATGGAAAAATTTACAGAACAGATGCTTCTGGAGAAATTATAGAAAACGAAAAAACGGGTCACCCGGAAAATGTTCGTCCAATAGACTTTTCAATTACAAAAACTGTAGTTTCAATTTTTGCAGCTGCTTTATTGATGTTCTTCTTATTTTCAAGCTTAGCAAAATCCTATGCCAAAAACGGAGGCATTGCTTCTGGAGTTGGTAGAATTTTTGAACCGTTAGTTCTTTTCATTCGTGATGAGGTTGCTATTCCTAATATTGGAGAGAAACATTATAAAAAATACATGAGTTATTTATTGACAATCTTTTTCTTTGTATTGTTTTTAAATATTTTCGGACTAACACCACTTGGAATTAATGCTACTGGTAATATCACAATTACTTTTTCTTTGGCAATCCTTACTTTCTTAATTACAAACCTTACTGCAAATAAAAATTACTGGGGTCACATTTTCTGGATGCCGGGAGTACCAAAACCAATGAGAATTATTTTAGCTCCAATTGAATTGTTAGGAGTTTTTATTAAACCTTTCTCATTAATGATTCGTCTATACGCAAACATATTTGCAGGGCATATAGTTTTAATGAGTATCATCGGATTAATGTTTATCTTTAAAAGCTGGATTGGAAGCAGTTTATCTTTTGGATTATCATTTGTACTTTCTATACTTGAAATTTTAGTTGCCTTTTTACAAGCCTATATTTTTACAATGCTGTCTGCACTTTATTTTGGTTCAGCAGTAGAAGAGCATCACCACGAAGAAGGTGCTCACCACTAAAATTTAGATTATGATCTCACATTTTTAAGATATTAAAATTTGAAGTCAAAAATCTAAAATCAAATTGAATGTTTAATTTTTAATTTATATATTATGGAAATTCCAAATATCGTTGGAGCAGGATTAATCGTAATCGGAGCAGCATTAGGAATTGGTAGAATTGGTGGTTCAGCAATGGACGCTATCGCTCGTCAGCCAGAAGCTTCTGGAAAAATCCAAACAGCTATGCTTATCGCTGCTGCACTTATTGAAGGTATTGGTTTCGCTGCGTTATTCGCATCTTAATTAAAATCAAAAACAATAGTTGCAACGGTTGGTTGTAACTATTGTTTTAAAATTAAAACATTACAAATTGCTTTTATAAATGCAATTTAAAAAAAGACAAAAATTAAAATTTATAATCAAATATAATGGATAAGTTAATAAATCAGTTTGAGTTCGGTTTGTTCTTTTGGCAAATACTAATATTTGTTGGATTGATTCTTTTGTTGAAAAAATTTGCTTGGAAACCAATTCTTGATGCAGTAAATGATAGAGAACAAGGTATTAAAGATGCATTGCTTTCTGCTGAAAATGCAAGACAGGAAATGCAAAACTTACAAGCTGACAATCAAAGAATTTTGAATGAAGCCCGTGCTGAACGTGACGCTATGCTTAAAGAAGCACGCGAAATGAAAGAGAAGATGATTGCTGATTCTAAAAACGAAGCTCAGGCGCAAGGTCAAAAAATGATCGAGCAGGCTAAGACAGCTATCGAGAGTGAAAAAAATGCTGCAATGGCAGAATTGAAATTACAGGTTTCAACTTTATCATTAAGCATCGCTGAAAAATTATTGAAAGAAGAATTATCTAACAAAGAATCTCAAACTAAATTAGTTGAGAAAATGTTAGGTGACGTAAAGTTAAACTAAGATTATGGCAAGTACAAGAGCAGCAATTCGTTATGCAAAAGCAATTCTGGACTTAGCAAACTCTAAAGGTGTTGCCGAAGCTGTAAATAACGATATGAAGTTAATTGCTTCTACAATTGAAAGCAATTTAGAATTAAGTACTTTCATCCAAAACCCAACTACAAGAGTTGACGTTAAAGAAAGTGCCTTATTAGAAGTTTTTGCAAATGTAAATGGCATAACAAAAGGTTTATTTCATTTATTGTTTGAAAACAAAAGATTCGAAATTCTGGATGCAATTGCAGTACAATACGGCAAAGTATTTGATGAAAGCAATGGAGTTGAAGTAGCAAAAGTTACAACAGCAATTCCTATGGACGCAGCTTTGGAGGCAAAAGTTTTAGCTAAAATTGCAACATTATCAGATAAAAAAATAACAATAGAAAACATTGTAGACCCTGCCATTATTGGAGGATTTATTTTGAGAATTGGAGATCAGCAATACAATGCTTCTGTTGCAAACAGATTACAAGTTTTAAAGAGAGAGTTAAGTAATTAGTTTTATTACACATAAAAGTGTCTAAATTATAAATTAAGATGGCGGAAATCAAACCTGCTGAAATTTCAGCAATATTAAGAAAGCAAGTAGAAGGTTTTGAATCTGGTGCTACGCTAGAGGAAGTAGGAACAGTACTTCAGGTTGGAGATGGTATTGCTCGTGTTTACGGGCTATCTAATGTACAATATGGTGAGTTAGTTGAGTTTGAAACCGGACTTGAAGGTATTGTATTGAACCTTGAAGAAGATAATGTTGGTGTGGTTCTTTTAGGACCTACGACTGGAATTAAAGAAGGTTCAACAGCAAAAAGAACGCAACGTATTGCTTCTCTTAAAGTAGGTGAGCAAATGGTAGGACGTGTGGTTAACACTCTTGGTTTTCCTATTGATGGAAAAGGACCAATTGGTGGAGACTTATACGAAATGCCATTAGAAAGAAAAGCTCCTGGAGTTATTTTCCGTCAGCCAGTAACTGAGCCATTGCAAACTGGTATTAAAGCCGTTGATGCAATGATTCCGGTTGGACGTGGTCAACGTGAGCTTGTAATCGGTGACCGTCAAACAGGAAAATCAACTGTTTGTATCGATACAATCTTAAATCAAAAAGAATTTTATGATGCAGGAAAACCTGTATTCTGTATATATGTTGCAATTGGGCAAAAAGCTTCAACTGTTGCAGGAATCGCTAAAATGTTAGAAGAAAAAGGAGCAATGGCTTATACTGTTATTGTTGCAGCTAATGCTTCTGATCCGGCTCCAATGCAAGTTTATGCTCCTTTCGCAGGTGCTGCAATTGGAGAGTACTTTAGAGACTCTGGACGTCCTGCACTTATTGTTTTTGATGATTTATCTAAACAAGCTGTTGCTTACCGTGAGGTTTCTCTTTTATTAAGAAGACCACCGGGACGTGAGGCATACCCTGGAGACGTTTTCTACTTACACTCTCGTTTATTAGAGCGTGCTTGTAAAGTAATTGCAGATGATGGAATTGCTAAAAACATGAACGATTTACCAGATTCTATTAAGTCTATCGTAAAAGGTGGTGGTTCATTAACTGCATTACCAATTATCGAAACTCAGGCTGGTGACGTTTCTGCATATATCCCAACAAACGTAATTTCGATTACAGATGGTCAGATTTTCCTTGATGGAGATTTGTTCAACTCTGGAGTTCGTCCTGCAATCAACGTAGGTATCTCTGTATCTCGTGTTGGAGGTAATGCTCAGATTAAATCAATGAAAAAAGTTTCTGGAACTTTAAAATTAGATCAGGCTCAATTCCGTGAATTAGAAGCTTTCGCTAAATTTGGTTCTGACTTGGATTCAGTTACTTTAAACGTAATTGAAAAAGGAAAAAGAAACGTTGAAATCTTGAAACAAGGTTTGAATGATCCTTATCCTGTTGAAAACCAAGTAGCTATTATTTATGCTGGATCTAAAAACTTATTAAGAAACGTTCCTGTAAATAAAGTAAAAGAATTTGAAGCTGATTTTATTGCTTACTTAAACAGCAAGCATAAAGATACGCTTAACGCGTTGAAAGCTGGTAAGTTGGATGACAACATTACTGATGTTATCGAAAAAGCAGCAAAAGAAATTTCAGCAAAATATAACTAATTAGATAATTTAGTAAATTAGATAATTAGAAAACATCTTAGGATTGATTCTAATTATCTAATTGTCAAATTATCACATTTTCTAATTAATAGATGGCAAATTTAAAGGAAATCCGTAATAGAATTACTTCCGTTTCATCGACGATGCAAATTACATCGGCTATGAAAATGGTTTCTGCTGCAAAGCTTAAGAAAGCACAAGATGCAATCACTGCGATGCGCCCTTATGCCGAGAAATTAACGGAGTTACTGCAAAATCTTTCCGCTTCTCTTGAAGGTGAAGTAGGAGGTGCATACACCACACAGCGTGAAGTAAAAAAAGTATTACTTGTTGCTGTAACGTCAAACAGAGGTTTATGTGGTGCATTTAATACAAACGTAATTAAGGAAATTAAAAACCGTACTGAATTTTACGCAGGAAAACAGGTTGATGTTTTTCCTATTGGTAAGAAAGGAAATGATGTTTTAGCAAAAACGCATAAAGTTCACGGTCATCATAATGCAATTTTTGATCATTTGACTTTTGATAATGTTGCAGGAATTGCAGAAAATTTGACTGAAAAATTCTTGTCTGGTGAGTACGATAAAATTGAATTGGTTTATAATCAATTTAAGAATGCTGCTACTCAAATTGTACAAGTAGAACAGTTTTTACCATTAGCTCCGATTCAATCAGACAAAACAGTTACTGCCGGAGATTATATTTTCGAGCCTTCAAAAGAAGAAATCGTGTTAACTTTGATTCCTAAATCATTGAAAACACAATTATATAAAGGTATTCGTGATTCATTTGCTTCTGAGCATGGAGCGCGTATGACAGCAATGCACAAAGCAACTGACAACGCAACTGAATTGAGAAATCAATTGAAGTTGACTTACAATAAAGCACGTCAGGCAGCTATTACTAATGAAATCCTTGAGATTGTTGGTGGAGCAGAAGCTTTAAACGGATAATATTATATTAAGAATAAAAAAAAGGGGTCAACAATTGTTGACCCCTTTTTTTATATATAAGCTTTTTTGAAGTTTTTTGATTTTAAAATGGTGATTCTCGATCAATTCAAAAACCGAGAATCAATACCATTTTAAGATTTATTGGCAGATCGTAGACACCTGCAGTGCTTTGTCTTTTATGGGAACAAACTAGCTTTATTAATCCCAATGCTCTGTTTTTTTAAGGGTTACATTTCAGCAGAATCAATCCCTTGTGCTTTGTTTTTTATGGGAACAAACTAGCTTTATTAGTCCCAATGCTCTGTTTTTGTAGGGTTACATTTCAGCAGAATCAATCCCTTGTGCTTTGTCTTTTATGGGAACAAACAAGCTTTATCAGTCCCAGTGCTTCGTTTTTTTAAGGGTTACGTTTTTAGCTTTCTCAATCCCTATAAAGCAAATTTAAGAAGAGTTTAAGAAAAAAATCTTACATAATTTTTGACATTAATTTACATATTTCACATGTTTAGTTTTAAAACTGTATAAAAGCAAGAAAGAAAATTGAGTATTTTTGTTGTTTTATTTTAGAAAGCTATGAAATTACAAATTAAGGAATTCACCACTATCCCAGAAATGCTGGCTCAAATTGAGACTATTCGATTTCTTTATCCCAACCTTTCGGCTGAAAAATATGAAAAATATCTTTCTGAGATGATTCCCCATAATTATACTCAAATTGCGGTTTTTGAGAATAATATTTGTTTGGGTATTACCGGCTGTTGGTCTGCAACAAAATTATGGACAGGCAAATATCTTGAAATAGACAATTTTGTTGTTAATCCGGAGCACCGTTCAAAAGGGATCGGAAAGTTACTAACTGATTATATAGAACAAAAAGCATTGGCTCTGGATTGCAGCAGTATTGTCCTAGATGCATTTACAGGAAATTTTGCAGCACACCGCTTTTATTATAATCAGGGTTATGGACCAAAAGGATTTCATTTTGTTAAAGTATTAGATGAAAATAAATTAACGTTATAAATTTACAATTACGTTTTTATTGAATCAACAAAACAATAATTAACCAAAGAAATGGTTATTTTTGTTGTATAAACTTTATTA
>Ga0307406_10000024_pt1 | contig 96460 bp, 72 predicted proteins | sample 322Cmetagenome_3_FD_203706 | JGI IMG/M metagenome (GOLD analysis project Ga0307406, IMG submission 203706) | Maize rhizosphere microbial communities from greenhouse at UC Davis, California, United States - 322HYB-C-2 | ecosystem: Host-associated > Plants > Roots > Rhizosphere > Soil | place...
CCTCAGGGATCATTGTTTGGTAAGAACACAACTTCTGGAGCTTTTAATATTACAACGCGTAAGCCAAGTTTTAATTCTGGTGCAGACTTTGAAGTGAGTTACGGAAATTATTCATTTTTACAGGCTAAAGCATCAGTAACAGGGGCTTTGAGTAAAAAAATTGCGGGTCGTCTATCTTTTTCAGGAACTTCTCGTGATGGATTGATTGACAATGTTGCCACAGGAAGAGCTACAAATACATTAAACAATCAAGGAATTAGAGGTCAATTGCTTTATACTCCAACTGAAAATACAAATATCATTTTAGCTGCAGATATTACCACACAGCGTCCGGACGGATATGCACAGGTAGTTGCAGGTGTAGCTCCGACACAAAGAGCGGCTTATCGTCAGTTTAATGCTATTATAGCCGATTTAAATTATCAGTTGCCAAGCCAAAATGCGTTTGATCGTAAAATTGATCAGGATACTCCATGGCGTTCTAATCAGGATATGGGAGGTATTTCTTTAAATATTGATACTAAAATCGGCAGCGGAACATTAACTTCTACAACAGCGTGGCGTTTTTGGAACTGGGATCCGTCAAATGACAGGGATTTTACAGGATTACAAGTTCTAGCAAAATCACAAAACCCTACAAGACAAACTCAGATCACACAAGAAGTACGTTATGCAGGTCAGCTAGCTTCAAAAATAAGTGGTGTTGCAGGTGTATTTTTTATCGATCAGACCTCTCAAACAGATGGTACAGAAGAATCTGGAAATGCGCAATGGCGATTTGCCCAAAGTTCGACAAGTGCATTATGGAAGACCCCTGGGCTTTTTGAAGGCTACGGGATTAAAACCGACGCAAGAATCAGAGCATCCAGTGCGGCAGTATTTGGCCAGTTAGACTGGGCTATTACAGATCGTCTTCATGTTTTACCAGGTGTACGCTATAATTTTGATAAAAAAGATGCAAGCTATTCCCGTACTACTTATGGCGGATTACAAACCACAGATCCTGCATTACTCGCCTTAAAAAAACAAGTTTATTCTGATCAGGCATTTGATTCAAGTACTGATAATACAGACTTTTCGGGAAATATAACAGTCTCTTTTAAGGCTTCTGATAAAATTAATGCTTATGCCACTTATGCAAAAAGTTATAAGCCTGTGGGTGTGAATGTTGCCGGATTACCAACAGATTCTAAAGGGCAGCCTTTACTTGACCTTGCTGTAATAAAACCAGAAAAAGTAAATCATTATGAAGTTGGGGTAAAAACTTCGCCATTTAAAAATTCAATTTTCAATTTAACATTCTTTCAAACAGAAATTAAAGACTTTCAAACCAATGTTCAGGCAGCCGAATTAGGTGTGAATCGTGGTTATCTTGCTAACGCAGACAAAGTTGAAGTTAAAGGGGTAGAATTAGATGCCAGTTTTGTTGTGAGTGAGCATTTGACTATAAATGGTGCTGCAACGTATACGGATGCTAAGTACGTTAAGTTTACAAATGCCCCGCTTCCGTTAGAAGAAACAGGAGCTCCGGTTTCGTTTAAAGATGTATCTGGATCTGCTTTGCCTGGTGCTTCAAAATGGGCAGGATCTTTGGGCGGAGAGCTTTCTGATCAGGCAAGATTCTTCGGAAATGCTGGTAAAGTTTTCCTTGCAATTGATTCTTATGCTCGTTCTGAATTTTCATCAAGTCCCTCTGCTTCAAAATATTTAGTCGTTCAAGGATATGCAATTTTTAATGCTCGTGTTGGTTTCCGTGCCACACAAGGTTTATCTGTACAGTTCTGGGGAAGAAACCTTTTGAACAAAGATTACTATGAGCAATTATTGCCTGCCGGAGGAAATACTGGTCAATATGCCGGTGTGTTAGGTGATCAGAGAACTTATGGTGTTACATTAAAATATTCACTTTAAGAAATAGCTAATAATTTACAACTAAACGGGGTACATTCTGGTAATGTATCGCGTTTTTTTATTTATAATATTGAAAATCACAAATTAACGCTAAAATCAATTTTAAAAATTAGTCTTATCGTATTTAAGTACTTTCTGTTTTGTATATATTCGCAGCCTGAATTTATGCAATAGATGAAATTTCTCAAATTAGTATTCTTTTTAATTTTTACAAGTCCGTGTTTGTTGGCACAGACAAAAACAGATCAACAAACACTAACCTGGATACGGTATTACAATATTTTTCCCCTTACTGAAAAATGGGCTTTGCATTCTGAGTTGGACAACCGGAGTTTTGTTAATCCAGTTCATGAAAATCTTTTTGTAGTAAGAGTTCAGGGGCGTTACAAGGCAAATAAAATTATAGATTTAGGAGGCGGATTTGCTTATTTTAATGTCAATACGCAGGATCCTCATGTCGATCCGGATTTCTCAGTTCCAGAATATCGATCGCAACAGGACATTACTTTTATTAATGATATTGCAAAAATTACTTTTCATAATCGTTTTCAGGTAGAAGAGCGTTTTATTCAAAAAGCAACCAGAACAGAACTACTCAATGATTTCTCCTTTTCTTTTAGATTCAGATACAGATTGCAATCGACATTTGATCTTTGGAAAAAAGATAAACAAAGTCTGAAGGGAACAATTTCTGATGAAATTATGTTTAACCATGGGAAAGATAATAGAAAAAACACTTTTGACCAGAATCGTGTATACGTTGCCTTGCGTTATCATTTTAATCCGAATGTTGGATTAGAATTAGGATACTTAAAAAGTTATCAGAGACGTTCGAGCGGCATTGATTTTTATGACCGTGATATAATTCGTTTTACTCTATATCACAGAATAGACAGAAAAACGAAAAGACAATATTAAATTTAATAGTTATTGTCTTAGTTTTTGATTACGAAAAAGTTTTTACCTAAATTAGCTATACTTTTCAAAAACAATAAACCACGGATAATGAAAATTAAAAAACGCATCTTCTTTGTACTTCTTTTTCAATTTATTTATATTCAATCTTCTCAGGCACAATTTGGCGATCTAAAAGATAAAATCTTAAGCGCAGGAACTTCATTAGCCAGCAAAAAATTAGGCATTGACAAAATTTTAAAACAGCCTGCCGCAATCACAACTTCATTTGAAGATGTAAATCAGGAAGGTTCAAAAATGCCCGATTTCTCAATTAAGGAAAAAGCACAGCCATTGTATTTATTACCAAAAGCACCTGATGGTGGTTTTGTACTCTGCGCCGGCTTGTATGAAATGACAACCAAAAGTTATTGTCTGCATGCAGGAACATTTGCTCCCTCATCTGGAGACGGTTATATGTTTGCCCCTGTTCTTGGTCCTAAAGAAGAAATTGTTACCGCAATTTTAAAAAGTGCCGAAAAGCATCCTGAAATTAGCCAACATGATATTCAGATTTTATTATGGACCATTATAGCAAGAACAAAATTTGCCGACTATAACGGAAATGTTAAGTTAACAGCAGTTGCTTTATTAACTCCGATACAGCTTACGCAACTTGAAGGTGGCGTATTAGGCGTTTTACCCGGAAATTTGATGGAAAAAGCTAAAGATAAACTGCCAGATGATTTAAAAGCTATTTTTGAAGCAGAGAATAAAATTCGTCAATTAGTAGCATCAGGGAATTATTCTTATGATGAAATGGAAAAATATGCAATACTTGCAGGAATGGCACCTGCAAGAACTGATATTCCTAGTGGTATCTGGACCTTACATCCAGATGGTTATTATGTTCGTTATTTTCCTTCGGGGTATTCTAAAACCAGAGTACAGGTTTATGTTCCCAAAGAATTAATGCTTTCGTTAAACGGAGCAAAAATCATTTATGACGCCACTAATGATATTGCCTGTCCGGCCAATGTCGGGTCTCAAAGATTAGCACAAACCAATGAACCTCTAGATCCCGATAATACAATCAAACTAAAAAATTTGTGTGTGGGAATAAAGTAATTACTTTATCCTTCACGCTCTCCACCTCTTTTTCTTTGCCCTTTTTCTTTTGCTGAAAAATTTCCAATTTTATAGGAAAGAGAAAACATTACATAGCGTCTTAACACTGTATTTTCTTCATCGCGAATAGAAGTTGCAGAGATTGTTCTGGTAGCACTTAGATTTTGATTTAAAACATCATAAACTTTTACTTTTGCGTAAAGTTTTTTATCAAGAAAACCGTACGACAAACTGGTGTTCCACAAATAAAAATCTTTTTTGAAATCACTTGAAATGTTTGAATTATACGTGTATCCAAAATCATTTCCGAAAATTAAGTTTGCAGGCCAGTAAGAAGTGGTCTGCAGGTTAATTCTGTGCACTACGTTTGAGGTTGCGTCTCTTGTATAATTCTCGTACTTTGTTTCATTATAAGACAAACTATATGAAGGAGAAATAGTTAGCAATTCTCCATATTCATACGTTAAATACACTCTTGGACTTACTGCAGTTGATTTTGCATTATAAATAGCAGCATTTGTATATCCTTTATCAAAAGAATAACTTCCATTTACTCCAAGTCCATATCGCAAAACGTGGGCATCTTTTTTGATCGACTGATTCCAGTTTGCACCAATAGATGCAATGTATGTGCCTGATATATTGGCATAAGTTGTAGTCCTTTTTCCGCTATCATCAAAAACTGATGTCGAAACCACATCATTATTATAATAATCCCCTTTCAGGTATACGCTGTAACCGGAACGGGTTCTGAAATCAAAATTTTTAAAATCTATACTTGCAGTATTTTTTTCAATAGGATCCAGATCAGGATTTCCAATCAAGGTATTCAATGGGTTTGTAAGGTTCAATACTGGCATAAGCTGCACTGCAGACGGAAGCGCATTTGAATAATCATATTTGAAAGTCAGATTTTTAGAACGGCTAAATTTATATCTCAACTGAACATTCCCAAAAGGCAAGGCATATTTTTGATTTAAATCAGTTTCTTTATTAAGGTATAAAGAGTAATTATCATACCCAATAAGAGATGTTCTTGAATTCATATTTAATGTAAACTTGCTCTTCTTCCAGGTAATCCCAAATTTAGGAGTAATTGCATTTTGACTTGAAGTTGTATAATTACTAAGAGAGTCATTTAGAAAAGAATATGAATTTGTAGCGGCATCAAAATTAAATGTCTTTGAATTGTTTACCGTATTTGTCCAGTCAAAATCAGAACCAAATCTTATTCGTAATGAATCTGTAACAGGTTCAGTATATTCTACATCAAAAGAATAAGCGTCAGAACTGCTGTTATTTTTGCTGTTTTGGTTTCTTTCGTCATTCGGTTCCTCATCTTGGTAAAAAATGGTTTCAGAAATATTAATCCCGTTTGAATCACTTCTTGAATTACTGTTATTAAAAACGATACTTAAGTTACGGGCCTTTTTTTCAAAAGCTTTATTAAAGTTGATACTGTTCGTAAAGTTGGTATTCGAACTTTCATTATTTGAATCTGATGTACTTTCGTTTAATGCTGCACCACTTTCGTCTTCAGAAAATGTTGAGGAAGAAGATCTGCTGTTTGAATGCGACTCACTTAATTTTGGAGCCACAACAAGTCTGGTGGTCGGATTGATTTTATATTCTAATTCAAAATTGGCATTGTTTCCTGTGTTCTCACTTCTTGTTTTAGAATCAGAAGAAGTTAGGATATTTCCCTTAGGCAAAAAGTTAATCTGATCTGATTTACTTTCATTTTTATTAATAGAGTTCGAAAAATTATAACTGCTCATGAATTCTAAATCTTCTGTCCAATCATCAGAATAATTAATTCCGGCCAGATTTGATTGCGTTATTCCTTTTCCGCCGCCCGAACTTTTAGAACCGCCTTTACTATTGCGTCCTCCTCCCATATTATCAAAAACCTCATCCTGAGAAAACCCGGAAGAATTAATATTATTTGATGATGCAAGTACACTTATTTTTTGTTTGTTTTTAAAGAAATTTAAAATCAGGCTGCTCTCATATCGTTCATCAGAGCCGTAACCGCCAAGTATTTTACCAAAGAATCCTTTATTTTTCTTTTCGTCAATTGTAATATTTATACTCGAATAATCAGAAGTAGATTCTTGTTTGGAGAGTTCTTCTTTTTTGGTTTTAAAATCAGAAACCTGAATTTTTTTGATAATTTCTGCCGGCAGATTTTTTAAGGCAATGGCACCGTCTTTATCAAAAAAAGTTTTACCGTTTACCAAAAGCTGGGTGACTTCTCTCCCATTTACAGTAATTTTTCCATCATTATCCACATCAAATCCGGGCAATTGTTTTAATAAAGTTTCAACATTTGAGTCTGGCCTCACTTTGTATGAGGCGGCATTAAATTCCAGAGTATCTTTTTTGATTGTAATTGGGGCAGCTTCGGTTTTAATAACCACATTATCTAATGCATTTACACTTTCGAGCAAATACAATTTCCCAAAATCCTTGCTTTCCAATAGACCTTTTTCTTCTTCATAATAAGGCTGATAGCCCATATAATTTACTTTTAGAAAAATCGGCTTATCGTACTTTTTTGTATTAATGCTAAAAAAGCCGTTTTTGTCTGTAGTAGCATATTCGAGTATCGTAGAATCTTTTACAGTTGTAAAATATACGGTCGCCATTTCGAGAGGTAATTGTGTGTTGAGATCAACCACAGTTCCTTTGACAATAATATTATTCTGTGCATTTGCCGAATAACATAAAATAAAAAACAGTAGGTAAGAATATAATCTGGTCATAAAATTGGGTTAGTTAGAATAGTAAGACTAAAAAAGTTCGAGAAGGTTTAATTGTGTTTTTTACATTTATTTTCTTTTTTTCTTTCTTCAAAAAAAACCAATAAAACAAAGTATTATACATATAAATAAAACTTTCTGATTTTCAATATTTTAACTTAATAAAAAAGGGTTAAACAGCCCTCTTAAAAACAGTACTTAGCCTAATAACTTTCTCATTAAAATACAAAAACTTTGCTATCTCAATTTTTAAAACAGGGAGATTTTCAGAAAATCCTTAAAAGAGTATGACAGAGAAGCCGAAAACTGATTAAAGTAGGCAATTTAAAAACAAATTATCATGAGAAATATTTTAAAAGGCTCCTTAAGAGGACATGTATGTGAAGATTGTATTGAGTCTATATCAGCTGTTGAAGTTTTATTTTATCTTCCTTACAGAAATGAAACTGCGACTAATTCGACTTCAAACATAAAAGAAACATTTCATTTAGTTTTAAAAGACGAAGTAAAACAAAGGGAAAAATTACTCATTGGTAAAGCAATGACTGACAAAAACGGGAATTTTGAATTTGAAATTACTGATCAATACCTGAGAGGAGATATTGATATTGATATTGATTTTATTTGCGGTACTGTTCCGCCAAAACCTCCAAAACCAAAAAGAGACGAAATACTGCAATTTCACATCACCACCATATCTGCACGCGAAGAGCTTGAAAAACAAGAAAAAAGTCAAAACTACAGATGGGAGTATGCTATTGCTTATAAATGGTGGTGTTATATAAGAGGGCATTTTTTTGATGCCTGGGTTATTTGCGGTCACTTAATGAACTGCAAAACAAATGAACCAATTGCAAATGCAACAATTACCGCAATGGATGCAGATTTACTTACTGATGATAATTTAGGATCTGCAACAACAGATTCTCACGGGCATTTTAGGATTGATTATTCTTCAGCAAATTTTAAAAAGACATTTTTATCGCCTTGGATAAATATTGAAACTGATCCTGGTTTTCTTTCTTTTAAGAGTGGCCCTGATGTTTATTTTAAAGCTGAACTATCAGAAACAATATTGATAAACGAAACGAAAGCAGATGCACGTAAAAACGTTGGGTATTGTTTGTGTGTGAATTTATGTTCTGAAATAACAGTAACCGATCCGGGAGAAACTTTTCCAAGTGCATGGACCGGAATTGGGTCTAAATTTAGTTCTTCTTACGGAACAAGTGCACCAGATTTTGATGCTGAAGGTTACGCCAGTTCTGATAAAAATGTGTTGCATTCAACAATAAAACTGACTGGGCAGGCAGCTTTAAGATCTGCTGCAGGAAATCCTATCGAGTATCGTTTTTCTGTAAGTGATGCGACTCTCCCAAACGATGACCCAAATAATCCTCCTTTAGCGGGTTTTAGCAAAATAGTGGGGTTGCATCCTAATTTATTTGCCTCAAGCGTTGTTTCAAAATTAATCCGAAAAGTGTATTCTCCTATTCTTAATCAGATTTCGGTGAATAGTCACCAGACTGATTTTGATACTGAGGGATGGTTTGACGTGAACCATGCAATCGAAAGAGCACTTGTAAATGCAGGTTTGACACCGGCAGATCTGGCTTTATATAATATCATTGAAGAAGACACATTAATTTCGATGAATACAACAGCGTTAACCACTGCTCCAAATGTTCCAGACATTTTTGCTGCAGGACAGCCAATTCCTGAGGCAAATGAAATTGGGGTAGAAAAATTTGCAATCCGTTTTGAGATCAGAGAAGTAATCAATAAAGCTGCAAGCCAATTTGGTATTATAAATGGCGGAAAAATATTGAATTCTGTTATTATGAATAACAACCCAATTTACAGAAGATTAGCTATTACAGAACTCGAACAAACCACACTTTGCAGTCCTATAAACGGTACTGTGCATGCCAAATACACTTTGTACCATCCGTATTTAGCGTCTGGTCGACTAAATCTGAAAAGTAACAGCTCTAGCATTGACCGAGACATTGCAGATGGTGTAATAAATACAACATTAGTTAAAAGAATAAACGATAGTTCTCCACTCAACGCTCCACCGCTTGATAACCTGACGCGTTGTACTTACAGTTTAAAACTGTATTCCTCAACCAGAAAACATGATGGTGAAAATGGTGATTCTGACGGAGGTTCACCACTTGAGCAACTTTTTTTCTATGATGAAAATCAGGCATAAGCTTATTTAAATAAAAAGAAAATGCAACATCTCAAAGTTAGAAATGTTGCATTTTTTTATTGATTACAGAGGATTTTATTTCTCTCTGATATAAATATTAAATACTATAAATCAATAGATTACAATACATAGGAACAAATATCTACTAAATTTGGATTAATTGAACCTTTACAGGTGCATAAGTTGCAAATTCAATTCATTTAAAATCATTAATGATGTTTTAACGGTGAGGTTACGGTTAGAATCCTAAGGTTACCCTAATCATTGAACTTGAAAAAAGTTTGATTAATCAAATAATTACGCACTTGAACAGATAGTGTAAAAGTTTTATTTCCGACCATTACGTGCGCGCGTATTGTTTTACTTTTGATAATAATCTGACCTGTATGCGCGCAACAGATAGTGGAAAATTTTAAACGTGTAATAAATATTTTACAAACTTGAAATTAACATTGATTAATCAAACTTTTTCAAACTAATTGAACGAACTAAGCGATATAAAAGAAATTTATACACGCGAACAGATACCAATGAAGTTTTAATAAATATGGTTTAATTGCTTTAAATTAGTTAACTGAACTTGAAATAACTTGATTAATCAAGTTATTATTAATTACACACCCTATACACGCGTAGATAGTACAAAACAAATCATTTAAAAATTATTAATAATATTTACAACGGTAAGATTACGGTAAGGCAAACAAAAAAACCGCTCATCTCTGAACGACTTTGATTTATTAATTCATTAGTTACATTATTCAAATATTACCATTCTTTATCTTTTTTAGTCAAATAATCTTCTAAACTTTTGAACAATAAACTTATGTAAGTATTCATAGCTGTTGACACTTGTTTTTCGTTAACAAAACTAGCTTCAATAAGCTCTTTGTAATAACTAAGTTTCTTGTCTACCTCTTTTTTATTGTTATTATTTTGAATATTAAAATTTTTCGTAGAGGTTTCATATTGATTTTCAATAGTAAATTCGTTCAATAATGAATATTCGTTAATTACAAAAAACCAATCTGTATTTAAATGATTCAGCATTTTTACTTTTTCAGGAAAGGAAATATCAACTTTACATTTATTGTCCTTAATTGACACGATTAAAGTATGGTCAAAAACAATGTGAGATGGCACATAATATATTTTTTTACTAAATAATTCGGGGAATGGTTTATTAGAATCAATTGCAAAATTCCCTTTTACAATAATTTTATCTTGAGAATTTAATTGTATCACATCATTTGCAGATTTATAATTTAATGCTACCCACGCTAAAACTTTAGATTGAATTTCTTTAGCTTTTAAGCTATCAACATTAATTATTAAAGTTTTCCCATTAATTTCAGCATTATAGGATTGAGAAAATACAGAAGAACCTACTATAAAGAAAAATAAATACAAATATTTTTTAATCATTTCTTTTAATATTAAAGATTTCAAAAAGCTAATGTAATTTGTAAATGCTATAAAAAAACAGATTCAAAAGAGCTTTTATTTCATACACTAAGCGCTCGTATTGGTTAGCCTTAGTTTTATTGTTGCATTTGTAAATCAATCATTTTATTAATCTGCTTAACCCTATATTCTTGCACGGCTAAAGAATCTGTTTTATCCAACTTAGCAAGTATTTCGTCATATTTTTTCATTAATGGATTAATATTTTCGTTTACTTTTGAAGTGGATATTTCTTTCATTACACCTTTTTTCACCCAACCATCTGCTTCATTTAGCAGTTTTATAGCTTCTTGTTTCATAATTTTACTGGAGTCAATTTTAGTTTCAGTTTTTACAATTTCGTTAGATTGATTTTTGTTTTCTGAATCTTTACAGGAAATCAAAATTGCCGACAATGTTAATAGGCTTAATATTTTTTTCATTTCATTTATTTTTTAAATTAATAACTCAGCAATAATAAGCTATAACTAAATCATTACTTTACGGTTTTCCTTATTTTTAATATTTCAAAACCTACATAATATTATTGGGTAACTTTATACACAGTCATATTCTGTTTTTTAATCCACAGTTCTATATTTTATTCTTAAATACAACCGAATTTAAGATTATAATGTCCTCCAACAAAAAAGTCCCCGTTGTATGGGGACTTTTTTTATTTTATTTCTCTCTAATATAAATATCAATTGGCACTCCGGAAAAATCCCAATTTTCTCTAATTTTATTTTCGAGATATCTCTTGTACGGCTCCTTAACATATTGTGGCATATTTGCAAAAAATACAAACTGAGGCGTTTGAGTTGGCAATTGCATACAATATTTAATTTTTACATACTTCCCTTTTGTTGCCGGCGGCGGATAAGCCTCGATCACTTTCAACATATATTCGTTGAATTTTGAAGTTGCAATTCTTTGTTTTCTGTTTTCAAAAACCTGAACTGTAGCTTCCAACGCTTTCAATAAACGTTGTTTTGTCAACGCCGAAACAAAAAGAATTGGCACATCTGTAAAAGGCATTAATTCTTTCTTGATTTTCTCTTCGTAATCACGGGTAGACATGGTATCTTTTTCTACCAAATCCCATTTATTTACCAGAATTACAACACCTTTACGGTTTTTTTCTGCCAGCCAGAAAATACTCTGATCCTGACCTTCAAATCCGCGGGTTGCATCGATAACCAATATACAAATATCTGCATGCTCAATTGCTCGTACAGAACGCATTACAGAATAAAATTCTAAATCTTCTTTTACTTTTGCTTTACGGCGAATTCCCGCTGTATCAACTAAATTAAACTCAAAGCCAAAACGGTCAAACTTTGTATCAATTGCATCACGGGTTGTTCCTGCAATATCGGTTACGATATAACGATCCTGACCAATCAAAGCATTAATAAAACTCGACTTACCAGCATTTGGACGTCCTACAACTGCAAAACGAGGCAAATCTTCTTTAGCCTCAACTTCTGGTTTCTCAGGAAATGCATCAATTAAGGCATCAAGCAAATCTCCTGTTCCGCTTCCAGAAATACTTGCGAATGTAAAATAATCTCCTAAACCAAGATTATAAAACTCAATCGCATCTTTTTCGCGCATTGCGTTATCAACTTTATTTACAGCCAATAAAACCGGTTTTGTTACCTTACGCAACAATTTAGCCACCGTTTCATCCATTGGTGTAATTCCTTCTTCTACATCAACCACAAAAATAATAACATCAGCTTCATCGATAGCAAGCTCTACTTGTTTACGAATTTCACCTTCAAATACGTCATCAGATCCGCGAATATATCCGCCGGTATCAATTACAGAAAACTCTTTTCCGTTCCACTCGCTTTTACCATAGTTTCTATCACGGGTAACCCCAGATACTGAATCTACAATAGCTTCTCTTCTTTGTATCAGCCTATTAAAAAGGGTTGATTTCCCTACATTAGGTCTTCCTACTATCGCAACAATGTTATTCATTTTTTTGAATTTTAGATTTTAGATTTCAGACTTTAGATTCTGCTTTTGACAAAATCATATTAAATTGGAAATCCAAAATGCTGTATTTTAATTTTTTGCAAAGGTAGTTAAAAAAAGTTGCTGAGATGCTAAGTTTCTAGGTACCTAAGTTTTTTATTATTTTTCCTGTTATATTAAGGAGTATTTTTAGGAGCTGTTTCCCGCTGTCCTTCCAATCTTTTGTGCCGAACCCCGGCACAAAAGGATTTTCCCTCCCATCGGGGCTAGGGCTTCAAGGCATCAAGAACTTTTCGATCATCATTTTACATTTCAAACCTGAAACTTCAAAACTTAACCGTTCCAATTTCGCATTTCAAACTTGAAACCTGAAACTTGAAACAAATAAAACCTTATTGATTATACCCAAATCGCTTCAACATATTCGCGTTGCTTCTCCAGTTTTTGTTCACTTTTACGACCAGTTCTATATGAATTTGTTTTCCAAAGAATTTCTCTAAATCAGCACGGGCATCGGTTCCTACTTTTTTAAGAGCCGCACCTTTATGTCCTATGATAATTCCTTTTTGCGTTTCGCGCTCTACCATAATGATCGAACGAATTCTGATGATTTTTTCGTCTTCAAAGAATTCTTCTGTCACAATTTCAACCGCATACGGAATCTCTTTGCTGTAATTCAATAAAATTTTCTCACGGATTGTTTCATTAACGAAAAAACGTTCTGGTTTATCTGTTAACTGGTCTTTAGGATAATAGGCGGGAGATTCTGGCAATAATTCGATGATTCTTCCGAAGACTTCCGGTACATTAAAATTCTGCAAAGCCGAGATTGGGAAAATTTCAGCATTTGGCACTTTTGCAGTCCAAAAAGCAACTTGTTCTTCTAATTGTTCCTGATTTGAATTGTCAATTTTATTCAACAACAACAAAACCGGAATTTTAGCGTGGATAATTTTATTAAAGAAAGCTTCGTCTTTTAAGTCCTGCTCCCCTATTTCGACCATGTAAATCAAAATATCAGCATCTTCAAAAGCCGATTTTACAAAATTCATCATCGACTCCTGCATTTCGTAAGCCGGTTTGATGATTCCGGGAGTATCCGATAGTATAAGTTGAAAATCTTCGCCATTCACGATTCCAAGAATACGGTGACGTGTTGTTTGTGCTTTTGATGTAATGATTGACAATCTTTCTCCAACAAAGGCGTTCATCAACGTTGATTTTCCAACGTTTGGATTCCCGATGATGTTTACAAAACCTGCTTTATGTGACATTTGTGAATTATTTATTGTGCAAAGGTAGTCATATCAACTCAATACAGAAAATAAAACATTTTTTAAAGTTTTCGTTGGAATTCTCAAAAAACGGCGTATCTTTGCACCCGAAACATCGCGGGATAGAGCAGTAGGCAGCTCGTCGGGCTCATAACCCGAAGGTCACAGGTTCGAGTCCTGTTCCCGCTACTAAAGACAAAAGCTTCAGAGAAATCTGGAGCTTTTTTGTTTTTCCCCTTCTTTGTCAACATCCGTTGCGTGCACGAGTGGAACGCTCGCGCCAGCCGGGGTAAGTAAAAAATTTCTTGCGAAACGTAAACATGAATTTACCACAAAATACGCAATCTTGCCAAACGACTGTTAGACAGCGTAATTATTAATTATTTTTATATTCAGTGTGTATCCGTTCAAAATATTTTTCAAAATTTTTAATGATAGACACCACTTCAAAATTTGAAATTTTGTCTAAAGGTATTTTAGCCAATTCTTCTTTAGTTATGTGTGACAATGCGTACATGGCGGTTCGTTTTGTCCATCTGTCAACCTTATTGTCTGAAAATTCAATTAATTTAATTAGAGGTTCAACAATTCTATAATCTGGAAAGTAAAACAACATTTCTGCAGCAAAAAACCAATAGTAAGGATTATCAGTTTTAAATAAATTAACTAATCTCATTAGTACATCTTCTTCTTTTCTGTTTTTTATTTCCCATTCAATTCGCCATCTGAAAGTTGGAGGATCAGCGCCTTCCCAAATGCAAGGGATCATTTTAAATAAGATATCATTGGAAATATTTCCAACATAATTTTGCAGAAGTTGACGTAAAGCATAAATCTTATTTTTCTTTGAATTTGAATTTAGAAAAATGAATTCCAATTTATTAAGTCTCTCCAAATTATGCATACGTTTTGTCTATATTACGTGAGTTCAATATTATGTCGCCTAATTTCTTTTATGATTTCAACTTTGATAAACTGGTCAATTCCAAATTCAAAAAAGTCATCTTTTTGAAGTTAAACCTGAGGGAATCATCAAACTGTCTTTATCGTACATATTGATGTAAATCTTTAGAGTATCAGCTATATCTTCCCAATATATTTTATAAATGTCAAGCGAGCCCTTGAACCCTTTTTCTACATTTGGGGTTTCAAAAAGGCAGCAGCTTCCTTGTCTATAAAATCTAACCGTTTCGCCATTTGGACCTTTCAATGCACTCAAAAATCTTCGTTCATTTTTTGGCCCCATACTTTCCAAACGACTTCCAACCTTAATTGGATTTGATTGAGTAAAGCCATAACTTTTATCAGTACTTTGGACAGTTAAATGAAAGTAGTCCTGTTCAAACGGTCCTTCTTTTTCTAAAAGTGCTTTTTCTAGCTGTTTTTGTTTATTATTACAGGAAAGAAATAATAATAAAATTAAGGAAAGATAAATTTTCATGAGTGTGTGTTTTATGCAATGTTGTCTAATGTTGTGGTACGACAGCTGGTTTGAAACTAATTAAGTCCATTATTCGGTTTTGCCAAATCATACCAAATACAAAACCATTTTTGCATTAAGCCTCGTCCAAATCAGTTTTAATAGCTGTTATGCGAAGTATTTTCTATTTAGCTTTGCAATATATTTCCATATTTGGTAAATCAGGGGAATTGCTTTTTCCATCAGAAACTAAAACCAAGATTAGTTCATTTTCATTGACTTTAGTTATGCGTGAATTTGTTTTGTTATTAATTGTAAGATCTATGTATTTTTTCTTTTCATTAAAAGCCCATTTTCCTTTTTGTTTAGTTTTTTCTTTGATTACTAAATAGGTGTTGTCAGAATTAAACTCAAATTCAAAGGCAATATTATTTGGTAATTGATTTATTCTCATTCCATTCATCAATGCATAATCCGCTTTCCAAGTTTTACATAAAGCTTTGTTCAATTCACTTTTGGTTTGTGATATATTTTGCGCTTTTGAGTTAAAGTTTATTCCAAAAAACAAACCTAATGTTAAGTATAAAATTTTCTTCATTTAAATCTAGATTTTCATTATTTAAGCTTAATTTTTTTGTTATATCTCGCATAACGTTCTGGTACTACAGCGGGTATGAGACTAAATTAAGCCCATTATTCGGATTTGCCAAATCTCCAAATACAAACCAATTTTCCATTTAGCCAAATGTCGAAATTGCTTGTGGTGTGTGTTGGTGACAGTTTTTATTTCGTTCGTTTTGCTTCTATCTTTTTTCCATTCTGTAATAAAAACAAATTTGAAATTTCCCCTTTTTCGTTCTTTTCAAACTGAATTTGTGCATCTACTACTTTGTAGAAAAATAACATTTCACTTTCTACAAATATCGGGAACGCATTTTGTCCTGTCAATTGTGAAAATAGTTGGTCTTTATCTAATGAAATTTTGATTTCAAAATCTTTTTCAACTTCATAAGTCCCAACAAACTTTTGAAGTTCTTCAGTTGTAATAATAATTTCTTTTCTGATTTTTTGCACAGGTAATGGTTTATTATATAGAATACTTCTAATTGCTTTAGAAGGAATTGAAACATTATTGTGATTTTGCAGTATTATTATTGTTTTATCATTTGTAATATGTCTATCAATAAAAGTTACATAACCTGGCCAACCCCCATTATGGTTTGCAATTTTTCCAAAATCAGCATTTTCTTCAATTCCCCAACCAAAACCATAATTCCGTTTAGCTCCGTCTTTCAAAGTTGCTAATTCAAAAACTGCTTTCATTCCCTCTTTTGTGAGTAATTTATTGGTGTATAATGCTCTGTCCCAAATCAATAAATCTTTTACAGTTGAATTAACTGTTCCGTCTCCAACAATACCATCAAGCCAAATAACCATTTTAGTTTCTTTCAATTCGTCTGGTAAAACATATTTTTTCAAACTATCTGAGTAAACATAACCAAAAGCATAATTGTCAATTTTTTTTGGCGATAATCTACGAGTGTACACAAAGGTATTTTTCATTTTCAACGGTTTGAAAATAGCTGTGTTTAGATAGTCAGCGTATGTCAAACCCGATTCTTTCTCAATTATTGAAGCCAATAGTGCATAGCCCGTGTTGCTATATTCCCATTTAGTATTTGGCTCAAATACTATTTTTGGTTGATGTTTACTAAATATATTAATTATGTCTTTGTTAGTGGCAATTTTAGATTTGTCAAATAAACTATCCATAAGCTGCATATAGTCTGGTAGACCTCCTGTATGATTCAATAAGTTTCTTACAGTTATACCTTTATAAAAAGAAAGTTCGGGTAAGTATTTATTGATGTCATCGTCCAAATTCAACTTCCCTTTTTCCTTAAGTATCATTATCCCCATAGCTGTGAACTGCTTTGAACAAGATGCCAATTCAAAAATCGAATTTTCGTTCAATTTCTCTTTTGTTGTTTCGTTTGCAAGTCCAAAACTACGGCTATAAATAACTTTCCCTTTTTCTGCAATTAGAAAATTTCCATTGATTTTCTCTTTTGAATAAAGAGAATTGAGTAAACTGTCAATTTTTTGAATTCTGTCTTGTCCAAATGTAAGATGTCCAATTAAAAGAAGTGCGATTGTAATTGCTAATTTCATTTTTTTATTTCTGTTAATTATGTAGGTGAGATGTTTCGCAAAATTGCCACCAACTTAATTATATGTGTGACAAAACCACACAAAGTCCCCAAATTTGGTAGATATGTATGAATAAATTTCACACATCATTTATTTTCAAATATATATTTTTTTATCTTTGAAATTCAAATTTTTTAAGCTAAATGGCTTTATCTTTGAGCTTTTAGAAAAATTGATCATTATTATGGAACAGAAAATACATCAGGGAAGAAACGTAAAACGTTTTAGAGAAATGCTTGGCATCAAACAGGAAGCATTGGCTTTTGATCTGGGAAATGATTGGAATCAAAAGAAAATTTCTATGCTGGAGCAAAAAGATGTAATTGAAGATGATATATTGGATCAAATCTCTAATGCATTAAAAATTCCTATGGAAGCTTTTCAGAATTTTGATGAAGAGCAAGCAATAAATATCATTTCGAATACTTTTCATGATACGCAAGGTTTAATAAATTATAACCCAACTTTCAATAATAATCCCATAGATAAATTGCTTCAACTTCATGAAGAAAAGATAGCATTGTACGAGCGTATGCTTAAAGAAAAAGATGAAATGATGGTTAGGCTTGAGAAATTAATCAATAAATAATCATTTATAAAAAATATATTAATTCCAAAAGAGACTGTTAGTCTCTTTTTTATTTTGTGGCATTATTCGGATTTGCCAAATCTCCCAAATACAAAACAATTATTAAATTAAGTCCAAAACCTCAATCTATAGTAGCAAGTGTTGGCGGTTCGGGTTTTTGTTTCTTCTATCTAAGTTTCAACATTTAATGTCATAGAAGTATAATCGTAAGAAATATTATCAATTCTAAACATATCCTTTGTTACGCTCAATTGCTCAAAACTCATTTTTTCGTAAAGTTTGGTTGCTGGGATATTATTTGTCAAAACTTGCAAATCAATCCAACTAATTTTATGATTGTTTCTACAATAATCTATAACTAATTTTAATAATTCATGACCAATTTTCAAATTACGAAAATTACTGTCAACTCCCATTCCAAGTAATACTCTATGTTCTGTATTTAATTGATTTTGCGAACGAATGTCAATGTGTCCAACAATATTGCTTTCTTCATTTATTGCAACCCAAACTTTCCTCCATCCAATTTCGCCATTTTTTTTATTCATTCCGTCTTCAAATTTTGCCTTCCATTCGTTGGAAAGTGCAGATTGCTGTTTAGAAAGTGGTTGAAAAAGAGCTGTTCCGTTCTGTCCGTTTTCAGAAAGATGAATTGTCAAGTATTGAATAAAATCGTCTAGATTATCTTTATTTAATTCTTTAATTGATATCATTTACTAGTTTTTTGATTAAGTCGATGCTAGTTTTTTGTCGTTCTAGCCTGACCGCTTACGTTCTGCAACTATAGCTGGTTTGGGACTAAATTTAAGACCATTCTTCGGATTTGCCAAATCATTGCAAATACAAAACCAACTTTCAATTAACTCAAATAACCCAAATCATTGTAGGAGCTGTTGGCGTCGTTATTTTATTTTAGAATGATTTGTACGTTTCCCAATTTTCATCTTTTCTGTTGTAGCTAGTTAATTCGTATTTTGGATATTTAGCTTTTAATTTTTCTAATCTCGAATTAAATTCTCCAACGTTTTTTGTATATAAAACAAACTCTCTAAATCCTGAAGTTGTAATTATAGTAGCAACAATTGAATTCAAATCATTTTCATATGTTTCAAAAATATCGTCTTCTAAATCATTCAATTCTGGTTCGTTTCCAATATTTGGCAATCCATTTTCATCCGGAAATAATAGTTTGAATGCAATTCCACAGCTAATAGAATAATTGCTATTCCCCGCTATTTTATCAAGCCCTGCATTTTTTCGAACCAACATATGATTTCCGTTGTTTTCACCACTTAAAACACTCCAGCTTTCAGGAATTTTTGTTATTATCTCGTTAGAATTGTTTACTGCTTTTTTACCAAATATTTTGTCAAATATTCCCATTTCTTTATTTTTTTGTTTTTCTGTTTTTCTGTTTTTTCTTCTATTCTGTACAATGACGTCTAAGGTTCTGGTACTACATGAAATTTACAGAAACTGGACCACTGACACCTTTGGCCTCCTTTGGTTTTTTGTAATTTGCTTCTACAAATTGGTAAAATTTTTCCATACCGCCAGGAAATTCTGGCTTTACTTGAATCTCTCCAAATTCATGAACTTTTTACTGAATAGAGTTTGATTGTTCAACATTTTGAGACTTCGCATTTTGTATAAATAAAAAAGTACAGAATAGTAAATATTTTTTCATTTTTAGTTCAGTTAAAATTCAAATAGTATAGTTTTTTTCATGTTATTTATCTGTTGTCGTTTTTCACTATGCAAACTTGCTCATATGCCTGACGTTATCCTACTTACTTTAAATTATTCTCTATATCTGACAAATTGCCAGTGTTTATTTGTTTCAAAAATAGGATTTTTATTTTTGTTTAAGATCGCGGTTTAGGCAAATTTCTGTCGTACATTATAATAGTTCCTGCGACAGCCACATTCAGGCTTTTTACCGATTTAAATTTTACTAAATGATGGCATTTGGCCATAACTTTTTTAGATAAGCCATGATCTTCTGCTCCCAATAAATAAACACAACGTCTTGGATGTTCAAAAGTCTCTAAATCCGAAGCTTTATCATCTAATTCAACACCAACCAATCGTGCGCCTTTAGGTAAATTTTCAAAAAAATCTTCAAAAGTATCATAATGAAAATAAGGAATTGCTTTTACTGCATCATGAGTATCACAGGCTTGTTTGGCATATCGATTACCTATGGTAAAAATAAAAGTAGCACCTAAGTTTTGAGCTGACCTCCACAAAACACCCAAATTTTCAGGGGTTTTACCATTTTGTATTCCAATTCCAAAATATTCATTTATAAAATTATCATTCATAAAGGCAAAAGTACAAACTGTACATACACAAATCAATTTTTATTGATTTGAGAGAAAGATCTCGTATTTGTAGCTTTTTTTGTTTTTATCTCTTTTTGAAAAGTGTTGGTTGTCTTGGCTTCTATTACGGATGCGAAGTCAGGAGACAGAAACATATATAACTGTTTTTTTTTAAAACCAAAAGAATATTCTTTCAAAAAAAAAATAATCTTCAAAATATTTTTTAATCTTCATGAAAGTTGGCGGTTTAATAAAAAAACCTTTTTTATGTAGTCCAAAAAATTATTAATCAAACAAATACATTTTAGTGACCTCATTTTATTTAGTATTAATTATTTTTAAATGAGCTATTTTTAGAATAACCAAGACACTTTTAAAGAAAAAAATTTTTGTGTATTTTAAAATTAATTGCATTTTTGCACCCGAATAGAAAAACAGGCCCGTTCGTCTATCGGTTAGGACGCATGGTTTTCATCCATGTAAGAGCGGTTCGATTCCGCTACGGGCTACTAAAAAAGCTTCAGAGAAATCTGAAGCTTTTTTATTTAAAATTCTAAATACAACCGGTACATATTAATTCAACCGTTCCATAGCCTTTATCCTCAGACAATGTTCGGTTCCTAAATAAAGAGGATTTCCGTGCTTTTCAGACCAAAACCCATTCAATACATCTTTTGTAATGCATCGGTAAACTGCAACTCCTTTGTATGTTTTATGATCTTCTCCTTTATAACTAAAATTGATTACCAGTATATTATCTTTAAAGAAGCCGTGCCCTTTTTGTTCCTGAGAATCATTAATAAACCAGCGGGCAATAACCCGGTTGTTCGCGTCTAAAGATAAAGTCAAAATTCCTTTATAATTTATTTCATTGCCTTCCTCCTGATTACTTCCGGAAATTGTATAAGTGCCGATTAGATTTTGTAGAGTCATTATTTTCTGATGCAGAAATTAGGATTTATTAGGCAAATTTAATTATTATCCAATTGTTTGTGTTCCTCTCCAAATTAAAATCAATATTTTTTAGGTTCTTCCCTTACGGTTAGTGGTTTTATATAGATCAAAATCGTTTTTTATTAAACAAAAAAACACATGCAATCAAACAATCAACACGTTTATAATCAATATTTTACCGCAAAAATACTTAAAAAAAAGGGCTTTTTTCCCCTTTTATAATAGCTCTTGGTTTTTCTACCTTGCACCAAATCCAGAAGCCCTTGTTTGTAACACGAGTTTAAACAATCCGGGATATTCTTCTTTTCAATCTGCGCCTAGAATTTATCTTTTACCCAATGTAGAACTTTTTAAAACCTTATTACAAGATGATTTTTGAAGTTATCCAAATAATTGCAGAACAAGTAAATAACTATCTCGACGAAATTGGGTTGGACAAATCTGTTGTCCCTGAAAACATTGCTTTTTTAGAATCTCAAAATGAAGACGTAGCTACCGCTTTAAAAAACAGCGTGGCACTTACGCTAATTAATCTGGATGAAGAAGCTACTCTAAAAAACGTTCCAAATCATTCTATTGAAAACAATAAAACCGTTTATAAAAACAGCATCATCAATCTAAATCTGTATTTACTTTTTAGTGCCAATAGAGATCAATACCTCAGCTCTCTCAATGATATATCGAAAATCATTGCCTTTTTTCAGGGGAAAAAACTTTTTACACAAGCCAATACTATTTATAACAGAAATAATATTGCCATGAGCAATATTGACAACTTCAGATTTTCAGTTGAACTCTACACTCCCACTTTTGAAGAGTTAAATTATATCTGGGGAACACTTGGCGGCAAACAATTTCCGTCGGCTTTATATAAAGTCAGTATGATACAAATTGAGCGCAATATCGCACAAGGCGAAGGACAACTTATCAGCAAGGTTGAAGGCTTAACAAAAACAAAAGAACAGTCATGAGTTTTGCGATCACATACGGATTGTTGTTTGAAGTAACGTTTCTTCATAATTATTTTTTGAATAACGGCGAAGAAACATTTGCGGCTATGTCTGATTCTGATAAAGAAAAGATGATGCACCAATTTACTACAGATGCATTTACCGCTATAACACCCACTTTTGAAACCTATAGCATCCTCCAAAACTATAAAATGGTATTCAAAAAAACCAAAACAGGTTTTAGAGTTTACATTAAGGTCAAAGAAACAGATGAAATCGATCCTTATATAAAAATTCCTGTTGATTTGAATTTACAATTTTTAATCAAAATTAATGATTACCAATTTGAGAATTATACCGATGTAGATTTTGCTCTTAGTCAGGTATTCTTATTTAGCAACGTCAGACCTCCGACAGAACCTGTAACATTTGAATATCTTCCCAAAATAAATGATAACAAATTAATTTCAAGTGCTTTTTTAGTATCAGAAGAAACCACCAGCAATTTAATTTCAACATTCCAGCCTTTAGAGAAACAAGACATTTTTGGAATTCTTTCCTTAAGACTTCAGGGTGATAACAGCTCAGGAGATATTATAGACAATTTTGGGAAAATGATTAGTCCGAATTTTAAAATTCATTTTGACAATCGAAAAACACTTTGGAGATACATCAACCGGAAAACAGGAATCATAATCAAAACCAATACAGCAAAACCATTAACACGCTCCGGTTTTGTTGAAATTGACCCCATTAACGATTTTACACCTTCGCAGCTACCCGATAATCAATACCCAAACCCATCTGTAAAATCAATAACAAAAATAAGTAGTGACTACTATTCTGAAATATTTATTTAAATAATTAAAAAACAATCAATTATGGCAACAACTTACAAAACGCCTGGAGTATATATTGAGGAAATCGTAAAGTTTCCCCCTTCTGTTGCCCAGGTAGAAACAGCGATTCCCGCTTTTATTGGCTATACCGAAAAAGCTGCAAAGAAAACTGCAGGTGATTTAATTAATGACCCTGTCAGAATTACCTCTTTACTTGATTATGAGAACTATTTTGGTTCAGCCTATCCCGAAAAAACCATTTCTGTAAATATAACCGATGTAGAAATTGGCAGTAAATTACAAAGAGACATTGTAGTAAACCAACCCAGTTCTCCGAGCACTTTTTTAATGTATTATGCATTACAAATGTACTTTGCAAATGGCGGCGGGCCTTGCTATATTGTTTCGGTAAACACTTATGAAAAAGAAGACGGTAATATAAACCTGATCTCATTTTCTGAATTAAATGGCGGACTTGATTTATTAAAAAGTGAAGATGAACCTACACTTATTCTATTTCCGGATGCTGCAGGATTAGCCAGTGACAATGATTTTTATGCACTGTACAAAAATGCATTAACACAATGTCATGATATGCAGGACCGATTTGCCATTATAGATACCTATCGAGATGCAGAATATATAAATGACGATACTGATCTTGTCTCACCAATAGATGAAATAAGGCTCAAATTGAATCAGGAAAAAGATTATTTAAAATATGGAGCCGTATATTTTCCTTATTTAAAAACTATTCTGGATTACAGATATGATGAAAACTCCATTTTAATAAATCATATTTCATATAAAAAAGATGCTGTGCCCATAGCTCTTGGAGAGCTTACTGATGCCAGTATTGCATTAACTCCGATTATAGCTGCTTTAAGAACTATAAGTGATTCTGATGTTGATGTTGATGCTACAAACGACAACATATTGGGTGTAATTCCATCTATTTTAAAATATACCCAGGATCTTGCGGGTTATAATAATACTAATGCTGATTTTACCGTCGCAAAAACAATTCCGGCTTTTACAAATTTATTAGATGCCTTGATTGTGCAGTTAAGCAATCTGGTTGAAATCAAGAAAAACATTAAAAATGCAGCCAATTCAGCAATTGCATCTGTAGAAGAATTGTCTACAGCAGATGATAACATCGTTATAGCGCTAGCCGCTTTTGTTGGCGGATTTGAAGGTAACAATAAAATTGAGAGTGTCTTAAAAAACATAATCGATCTTACTGCAAAACTCAAAAATGCCGATACTAATGCAAAGGTTTTAAGCTTAGTAAAAACAAATGCTACGAATATTATTAGTGAAGTCAAAAAACTATTAGACTACACTCCGGTTTTAGGATTGCCTAACAATGCCCTTTTAATCTCTCTCGATGTATTCTTAAATATGCCTGCACAAGTTACTGCAATAATAGCAGCAGTTTCAGCTGTAAATGTATCCGGAGTAGACGTTAATAATGGCGCAATGAATGGCCGATTCCTGGCTGACATTGAGCCTCTGGAAAATGCATCATACAATATCATTAAGTCTGAAATTGCAAGTCTTCCTATCACACTACCGCCCAGTTCTGCATTGGCGGGTGTCTATGCAAGAGTAGACAGTGACCGCGGTGTATGGAAAGCACCTGCAAATGTAGGCTTAAACTATGTAATCAAACCATCTGTAAAAATAACAAATGGAGATCAGGACAACTTAAATATTGACACTACTGCAGGAAAATCTATTAATGCTATCAGAAGCTTTACCGGCAAGGGAACCTTGGTTTGGGGGTCAAGAACCTTGGCTGGTAACGATAGCGAATGGCGTTATATCCCGGTTCGACGCTTCTTTAATATGGCCGAGGAATCTATTAAAAAAGCAACTGAACAGTTTGTTTTTGAACCAAATGATGCCAATACCTGGATAAGAGTAAGAGCCATGATTGAGAATTTCTTAATTCTGCAATGGAGAGCCGGAGCATTGGTCGGGGCAAAACCTGAACAGGCTTTTTATGTTAGAATCGGACTTGGACAAACTATGTCTGCCGTAGATATTTTGGATGGTAAAATGGTTATCGAAATCGGGATGGCAGTAGCTCGTCCGGCAGAATTTATCATTTTACGTTTCTCTCACAAAATGCAGGAATCTTAATTAATATCAACATTAAAAAAATATAGATCATGAGTTATCCACTACCAAAGTTCCATTTCTCAGTTGACTGGAAAGGAACAAAAATAGGGTTTACAGAAGTTTCTGGATTAGACGTAGAAACTGAAGTCATTGAATACCGTCAGGGAGCAAGTCCCGAATACAGCAAGATTAAAATGCCCGGCATGCAGAAATTCTCCAACATCACATTGAAAAGAGGAACGTTTGCAAGCGATAACGAATATTATAATTGGTGGAATACCGTAAAACTAAACACCATAGAAAGAAGGGACATCACCATCAAATTACTCAACGAAGATCACGAACCTGTGATTACGTGGAAAGTAAAAAACGCATGGCCAACTAAAATTCAATCGACTGATTTAAAAGCTGATGGAAATGAGGTTGCTATCGAATCTATGGAATTGGTTCACGAAGGTTTATCTATTCAAAATGACTAGTCATGACTAACTATTATCCACCTGTCGGTTTTCACTTTTTAGTTGAATTTGAAGGTCTTGGTTCGCAAGAAAAAGACCATCAGTTTCAATCAGTCTCTGGTTTGTCTGTTGACATCGAAACCGAAGAAATTGCCGAAGGCGGAGAAAATAGATTCAAACACAAACTTCCTGTAAAAACAAAATATCCAAACCTGACTTTAAAAAGAGGAATCCTGATTGATTCTAAAGTTATTGACTGGTGCAGGGATGCTATCGAAAATTTTTCTTTCAGGCCGGTAAACCTTACGGTTAAACTGCTCAATCAGGAACATCAGCCTTTGGTTTCCTGGAACGTGGTTCACGCCTATCCTGTAAAATGGTCGGTTGAAGATTTTAATGCCGAAGAAAATAAACTCGTTATTGAAAACGTAGAGCTTACCTACAATTATTTCACCTTAATTAAAAGTTAGCCATGCCCATAGAAATAAAAGAGCTTCACATTAAAATAAACGTGAACGAAGGATCAAAACCGGCTTCTCCTGCAAAAGCAAAAAGCAAGGATGAAGACGCTGTAGCCGAATGTGTAGCACAAGTAATGAAAATCATCGAACGTAAAAAAGAACGATAGTCATGCCAGGAGAATTAGAAAAGTTAACAGTCACAGCATATAGTGATCCGGAATTCAACAACAAAATTGCTGATGGCAAATTTTCTACGCTGATGAATCCCGAAAAGTACACCTATCACTATAAAATTGAAACAGATGAAACCCAGGCTTCCGGAACAAGTACCGTTTCTCCAAAATTCAATAAAAAATTACCGGAAAACCTGGAACTTGATTTTGTTTTTGACCGGTCGGGTGTAATTAACGGTTTCAAAAGTACTGACGATGGGATTATCGATGACATTGAGAAATTCAAAAAAGTTATTTTGGATTACAATGGAGATGAACACAAACCAAATTATCTCATTATTTCCTGGGGAACATTGCTTTTTAAAGGTTCCCTGACGGAAATGGATGTAGAGTTCAAACTCTTTAAACCAGACGGAACGCCAATAAGAGCTATTGCAAAGGCAAAATTTCAGGGTTTTGTTGAAGACAATCTAAGAGCAGCAAAAGAAAATAATAAATCGCCCGATTTAACACATTACAGAACTGTAAAAGAAGGCGATACACTCCCTTTGATGTCTTATCACATTTATGGCGATTCGAAGTATTATCTGGAAGTGGCCAGAGTCAATAATATTGTCAATTTCAGAAAATTAAAAACAGGACAAAAACTATTTTTTCCTCCCTTACAAAAACAATCCTAATGAACAATAGCGGAGTCATACAAACCAGTAAAAGTGCCGATTTAGTAACACTTAAAATTTTAATTGAAGGTGAGGAATTATCCAATACCTATCAGGTAAAAAGTGTTGTGGTACAAAATGAAGCCAACAGGATTCCTATGGCTCAAATTGTTCTGGTAGACGGCGAAGCTTCTGAAAGAGATTTTAAACTAAGTAATGAAGATTTGCTTATTCCGGGTAAAAAAATCGAAATAACTGCGGGCTATCACAATGATGAAGAAACCATTTACAAAGGAATCATCATCAAACATTCAATCAAAATAAAAAGCGATGCTTCTTTGTTGATTATCGAATGCAAAGACGAAGCTGTAAAACTCACTATTGGCAGAAAGAGCAAGTATTTTTATGAGGTAAAAGACAGCGAAGTATTTGAGGAAATTATAGATGCTTATGGATTGGAAAAAGATGTCGAAGCTACTAATTTCAGTCATAAAGAAATTGTGCAGTACAATACATCCGATTGGGATTTTATAGTTTCAAGAGCCCAGGCTAACGGAAAACTTTGTTTTGTTGAGAATGGAAAAATAACTATCCAAAAACCCAACATAACGGCATCGCCTGTTGAAACTATTACTTTTGGTTCTTCTTTACTAGATTTTGATGCCGAAATTGATGCTCGTAATCAATTTGCAAAAGTATCCTCGTACAGCTGGAATTACACAGATCAGGAATTAGTTGAGATCGAAGCCAGTGATCCGGCTGTAAGCTTGAACGGAAATCTTTCTGTTGCTGATTTGTCTAAAACTATTGAGCTTGAAAATCTGGAATTACGGCACGGCGGCACGCTCACCGAAGTAGAACTGCAGGATTGGGCAGATGCCAAATTACTGTTTCAGCAATTATCCAAAATTCGTGGAAGAGTCAAATTTCAGGGCATTCCCGCTGTGAAACCGAACACCATAATTACCCTCGAAGGCGTTGGCGACCGATTTAACGGAAATGCTTATGTCACTGGTGTTTTTCACGAACTGGCAGAAGGAAACTGGACCATTGATGCACAATTTGGTTTAAATCCGGAATGGTTTTCTGAAACGTTTGATATTCATACACCTACAGGCTCGGGAATTATTCCGGCCATAAAAGGGCTGCATGTCGGAATTGTAACCCAACTCGAAGAAGATCCTAATGGCGAGGACCGGATTCTGGTAAAAATTCCGATTATCAATAATGATGAACAAGGGATTTGGTGCCGCGTAGCTTCGCCCGATGCGGGAGAGAAAAGAGGTTTTTTTTTCAGACCTGAAATTGAAGATGAAGTAATCATTGGTTTTATTAATGAAGATCCAAATAATGCTATTGTTTTAGGAATGCTTCACAGCAAAGGAAAACCATCACCTATCATAGCTTCTGACGATAATCATCAAAAAGGAATCGTAACCCGAAGTGAAATGAAGGTTTTGTTTGATGATGAAAAAAAATCTATCGCAATTGAAACTCCTGCCGGCAAGAAAATAACGCTCGATGAAGATCAGGGCGTCATTAAAATTGAAGATGAAAATTCGAATATAATCACCATCGACAGTAACGGAATAAAAATGGAAAGTGCCGGAAATATTGAATTCAAAGCCACTGGAGATGTCAAAATCGAAGGGACAAATGTTTCTATAAATGCCAGCGCACAATTTAAGGCAGAAGGAAGCGCGGGTGTAGAAATGTCATCTGGAGCTACTGCCGTTTTAAAAGGAAGTATGGTACAAATAAACTAGAATTATGGGAGCACCAGCCGCAAGAATTTCAGATATGCACGTTTGCCCAATGGTTACCGCAACAGTCCCTCATGTGGGCGGCCCGATTTTACCTGCCGGCGCGCCAACCGTTTTAATTGGCGGAATGCCTGCTGCATGTGTAGGCGACATGGCCACATGTACAGGACCGCCAGACAGTATTATTGCAGGCTCATCAACGGTTTTTATTGGTGGTAAACCCGCAGCACGTATGGGTGATTCAACCGCGCATGGCGGTACAATAGTCGCCGGATTAGCAACTGTATTAATTGGGTAATTATGGAAACAGAACAAGATTTTTTGGGTATTGGATGGAGTTTTCCTCCTGAGTTTAAAGAAAGTACCAAAGCTGTAATAATGCTGACAGATGAAAACGATATTAAAAGCAGTTTGGAAATCCTGCTTTCAACTAAAATCGGCGAGCGAATCATGCAGCCCAAATACGGCTGTAATATGGATGAGTTATTATTTAGCCCATTAAACAGAACTTTAAAAACGTTTGTTTCTGAACTTATAAAAACGGCTATTCTGTATCATGAACCCAGAATTGACGTTGAAAAAATTGACATTACAAAAGGTGACGATTTGAGTGGCGAATTATTAGTACTTATTGATTTTAAAGTACGCGCTACCAATTCGAGAATAAATATGGTTTATCCATTTTACAAACAAGAAGGAACCAATTTATAAATTGTTAAAAGATGAGTAATTGTAATACTATATTGAGTGTTTTGACTTCTAATGGCAGCGACCAAAAGCAACGCTATCTCAACGCGTTACAACCCGAAAACATTCGTCTTAATGATTTTGAACTAACAGACTGGGTATTGTTTGCCCATAATTTTTCTGAATATGTAAATTATTTTGAAACCTCAAATTCCCAAACTCCATCGGGCAATTGGAAACCATTTTTTGATTTCTTTAAATGGAATGGTGAAAAACCTTCTATAGAAAATCAGTTAAAACTGGACCGTGTCAAAAAAGAATTAGCTGATTTAATTGAAGAGAATAAAAAAGGATATGCCATTACACCGCATTTAACTTTGTTCCTCACCTTTTTGATGCTGCTCGAAAACAGCAAAAAAAGATACAATAACCTTACGAAACGTCATCTGGACTTTTATTACAGCCAGATTTTACATATTGACAAACTGCCTGCCACGCCAGATAAAGTATACCTGATTTTTGAATTGGCAAAAAATGCTCTTCAGGAAAAAATTGAAACCAAAACAGGTTTTGACGGTGGCAAAGATGCTTTGGGTAAAACCAGAACATATTATTCCAACAATGAATTGATAGCCAATAAAATGATCGTTTCTTCATTGAAAAATATTTATAATGATATCGATGAAAAAAAAATAACAGCAAGTCCGGTCGCAAATTCTTACGATGGTCTGGGAGCTGCTTTTCCCGATAAAAACAATACGCAATGGTGGCCTTTTGGTTATATTGATAAAACTGGTGTCTTACCCAAATTGCCTAACCCGGCTTTGGGTTTTGCAGTTGCCTCTCCTATCCTGCTTTTATCAGAAGGAAAACGCAGCATTCAGATGAGTTTTACTTTTCAGAATAATATCACTGCTATCACTTCTGCCATCATAAAAGAATGCTTAAGTCTCCAGTTAACTACAGCCAAAAAATGGCTTGAAGTTGCCGAAATTTCATCATCATTACCCATAAAATCAGGCAGTACTTACACTACTTCCGTTAGCGGAAAAACGATGAAAATTGCTTTTCTCTTAGATGAAAATGCAGACGCAATTACCGGTTATGATGCCAAAGTTTACGGCGAAGAATTTGCCACTAATCTGCCCGTTGCAAAATTTAATCTTGATATTACAAAAGCCAATGGTTACGATTTATACAAATTATTGGCCGAAAACAAATTAGAAAACATTATCATCAATATTGATGTTCAAAACATTAAGAATGCAGTTCTGGAAAATGATTTCGGGAGCATCAACGCTTCAAAACCATTTTTCCCGTTTTCTCCACAACCTGTTGATAATTCTAATTTTCTGGTAAAATACAGCGAAGCTTTTACTAAAAAATGGGAAAATATAAATATCGATGTACTTTGGAAAAATACTCCTGTTGATTTTGTAGAACATTATAAAGCTTACAAAACGAGTGCATTAAATACTATTAGTGTAGGTGCATTTAAGAGTAGTGTCCTAAATGCCTCTAATGGTTTTATAAGTACTGGCGGAATCGTAACTGCTAACAGTTATTTTCAATATCAACCTGCAATTTTATCTAATAATATCTGGAAGAATTACGGAAGTGCTGCAACTTTATTTACGGCAACAAATCCGTTTAAAACGACATTAAATATAGCCAATTCTAATTTTATCACAGAGAAAAATGGCCAGCTAAAACTAACACTGACAAAATCTTTTTTACATAAATTATATCCAAAAATTTATGCTTTAGCACTTTCTACAGACGATGCCAATGTTGTAATTCCAAACGAGCCTTACACACCGCTTGCAGAAAATCTTGTATTAAATTATACAGCTTCTGAAACAACCAAATTTTCAGTAACCGTAGGAGAAACATTAGAAGGAATTTATACTAAAAACGAAGCCAGATTATTCCATATTCATCCTTTTGGATATTCTGAAGAACACAGTTATCTAAAATCGCTTTTAGATTATGTAGAAAATGAAAATTCGTATCTGTTTCCTACGTATTGCAAAGGCGGAGAATTGTTTATCGGTTTAGAAAATGTACAGGAATTACAGCAAATCACATTATTGTTTCAGGTTCTGGAAGGAAGCGAAAACCCAACGACACCTTCTTTTACCGGAAAACAGAAAATAGAATGGTTTGTTTTGGGCAATAACGAATGGCGTATTCTGAATCCTTCTGATATTTTAGGAAATGAAACGGATAACTTATTACAATCCGGAATCCTCAAATTTAATTTACCAAAAGAAGCCACTCAAAACAACACACGTCTTCCTAAAAATTATATCTGGCTTAAAGCTAAAATGCATAAAAAATTCGATGTGGTTTGTAAAGTAACCGGAATTCATTCGCAGGCGGTTTTGGCTGCTTTTCAGGATAATGCTAATGATTTATCGCATCTAAAAACCGGATTAGAAGCCGGAACAATTTCTAAACTGCTGCAAAGACTTAGTAATGTAAAATCGGTTACACAGCCTTATAACAGTTTTAGTTATAAACCGGTAGAGTCCAGTGAAGATTATTACAGAAGAATCAGCGAACGCCTTCGACACAAAAACAGAGCGGTTACCATGTGGGATTACGAACATATAGTACTGCAAAAGTTTCCTGAATTATATAAGGTAAAATGCCTGAACCATACGTGCGACGACTCGTATCAATCGCCCGGAAATGTGACTTTGGTTGTCATTCCGGACACGGTAAACAAAAACGTATTTGACATTTACCAGCCACGGGTAAGCACCGCCACACTTAACAAAGTCAAAAAACATATTGATCAATTGAACTCCATGCATGTAACCACTTTTGTGATTAATCCAAAATATGAAGAAGTTCAGGTTGATCTGAAAGTCAAATTTAAGCCGGGTTACGATGAAAATTTCTATATGCAGCAACTCAATGCCGATATTATCAAGTTTTTATCTCCCTGGGCACTCGACAAGAATATTCCAATCACATTTGGGGTCACAATTCACTCCAGTATGCTCATTAATTATATCGAAAAATTAGGCTATGTGGACTATCTGCAAGATGTAAAACTATTAAAAAACGGGGTCTTATCTGATAAAGCTGCTGTTCCGTCCAATCCAAAATCGATTTTAGTTTCCGCAAAAAGCCATGTAATCAGCACCAATGTCACACAATGTACTGTTAAAACCATAGAACCACAAGAAGAATGTCAACTGTAAACCAACATATCAGCATCCCAAAAAACGTCAGTTCTAATGATGACATGAGCTTTGACTTCCTTCGAAAAAAAGGAATCGAGTACATTGAATCATTGGGAAGTCAGTTTTGGACCGACTATAACACGCACGATCCCGGAATTACAATTCTGGAAGTGCTTTGCTATGCGATTACCGATTTGGGTATGAGAATCAATCTGCCTATTGAAGATTTATTAAGCAACAACTCAAACCCTATTGAAGAACAGTTTTTTACAGCTTCTGAAATTTTGCCCATGCAGGCTGTTACGGCTCTTGATTATAGAAAAATATTGATTGACATTGATCCAAACATCAAAAATTGCTGGCTTCAAAAAACGACCAAAAAATTATTTATCAATTGCAAAGAAGCTAAGATTTCACTCAAAAAAGAGGATTTTGCCGGCACCTTAGACTCTTTTATTAAAGAATCTGAAATCAAGGGATATTATAACATACTGGTTGATTTTGAACAAATTAACAATGCAGAAAAAGCGTTGCTTAAAACCAAAATAATCGAAAAATTTCATGCAAACAGGAACCTCTGCGAAGATGTTCTGGAAGTTCGTGAAGTTGAAATTCAGCCTATTGCCGTTTGTGCTTTAATCGAGCTTGATCCGGAGGCCAACGAAGAATATGTTCATGCTCAAATCACTTTTGAACTCGAAAAATACTTATCTCCGGGGGTTAAATATTATTCCTTAGCCGAAATGTTCGGGAAAGGATATTCCAGCGACCAGATTTTTGAAGGCCCTCTGTTGGAAAGAGGTTTTATTGATACTGCCGAATTAGAAAATTCGTCTTTGAGAACTGAAGTACGTCTTTCTGATATTATGCAGATTATCATGAATATAGAAGGTGTAAGTGTTATTAAAGACATTTCTTTGAACAATTGTGATGCTATAGAAACCGAAGGAAGTGTTTGGAATATTTGTATTCCTGCTAACAAAAAACCAAGCCTTTGCCAAAAAAGTACACTAAACTTTAGCAAAGGGGTTTTGCCGGTGACGGTTAATAAGGTAAAAGCAAAAAAATATTTAGAAGAGCTAAAAGAAGATCTTGCTTATTCACAACTAAATGCAGCAAAAAACAAGGAACTGCAAATTCCTCAGGGTAAAATTACAGCAACTGATTTCTATACGAGTATTACCAATAATTTTCCCGAAAATTATGGTATTGGCGAAATTGGCCTTTCAGAATCTGCAAGTGGAGAACGAAAAGCCAAGGCCAAACAATTAAAAGGTTATTTGCTGTTTTTTGATCAAATTTTAGCGAGTTATTTTAAACATTTAAACAATGTAAAAGAGTTGCTTTCTATTAACAGCGATCTTGAAAATACGTATTTTACCCAGGTTATTACTGATATGACGGGTTTTGAGGAAATTGTAAATGATACGTATTTATCATCAAATGAAGAAAAACTCGACGAATTATTATTTAGTGATCTCGATGATGCTGTTAAAAGACAAAACCAGATAAAAGACCATCTTATTGCACGATTTGCAGAACGGTTTGCAGAGTATGCTTTTTTGATGAAATCATTATATGGCGCTTCGTCTGATGAAATCGTACTGCAAAACAAATCAGATTTTTTAATCAATTACGATACGATCAGCAGTAAACGCGGCAGCGGGTTTAATTATTTTAATCAGCCCGTATCTAATTTATGGAACACTTTTAATGTGACAGGATTAGAAAATCGAATTGCGGGCTTATTAGGAATCAAAGGAGATAAAAATCCGGTTACGGGCAAAAGAGGAATCAAAAGAAAAAACATCTCTGGTTTGTTTGTCCAGCTTTATGATCCGAGTCCTGGCGTGGTTCCCAATCTTTTTAGATGGAGAATTAGAAACAGTGCCAATAAAATAATCTTAAATGCAACCGAAGATTATGACAATCAATCGAAGGCAATCAAGGAAATGTATTTTTCTATCCTGAAAATTTACGAAACAAGTGAAAAGGAAATAGAGCAGGCATTTGAAAAACTTTTTAAGAACAGAGACAACGGAATTGCTTTTCAAGATACCGTTATCGACACTTTTGAAGTAATTGAATCTGATGCTCATGAATACTCGTTTCATATCATTAACCCGGAACTCGTTGATGATTTGAGCAATCCTGACAGAATCATAGCGCGCCAATATATACTCTATGCCACTCTTGAAGAGGTAAAAGCGGCAATGCTTGATTTACTGCTTTTCTTTAAAGAAGAGTTTAGCGATGAAGGTATTTTTCTGGTAGAGCATATTTTACTGGTTCCCAATCCAGACGAAGTAATTGATGCCGGCTATTATATGCCAATATGTGTAGATGACTGCTCTGGCGACTGTTGTGTACCCAATCCGTATTCTTTTAAAATTAGTGTGGTTTTACCCGGATATACGTACCGATTTGCAGATGTTGATTTTAGGAATTTTGCCGAAAACGTGATCCGGCAGGAAATTCCGTCTCATATTTTGGGCAAAATATGCTGGATTGGCTATAGAAAAGATCAAATAACCCCAAAAGATAACGACTTGCTTGATTTTGAAAAGGATTTCAAAAATTTTCTGATTGATAAAACGCAAAACAAACAAGATGCTTTACCAAAATTCATTAAATCATTATCAAAATTAAACTCTGTTTATCCAACCGGCACATTATACAATTGTGCAGATGAAGAAGAAGATATTTCAGGAAAAATAGTATTAGGAAGAACAAATTTAGGAACAATATAAAATACAAAGGTCATGGCAGCAAAACTTACCACCATTACAGGACATTATCATAGTTATGTAGCAGATCAGGTGTTAACACACTTTCAGCTCAACGAAACTATTGATTATTTTGATGACCAAAATCGATTAAGCAAAGTCTTTCTTACCGGTACAGGAATTGTCTGCGGCTTTCAGGTTTCGGCCAATGCCGGCTATTCTACTGTTACGATAACGCAGGGAAACGGAATAACGACTGACGGTGATTTGATAAAATTGACCACAAAACCGCTTACCCCTGCAGATCAGGCTATGGCAACTGCTATTAAACAAAAATTGTTCTCGATTGATATTTCAAAAATTGATTATAAAACCTATAAAGTTTTTGATACTGACAAAGGCAATTACGCGCATTTTAAAAATGCCGGCAATACAATATTGCCTATGTGGGAATTACTGCCCGAAAAAGCAGCCGGAACTCCTTTGGAAAGCGGCGAATCTTTATTAACAACTTTTACAAATTTAAAAAATCATGTTGTCCTTTTGTATCTTGAAAATTATACCAAAGATGCCGCTTTATGCGATGAGGTTGATTGTTCTAACAAAGGCGGCGAAGAAATTTTTAACTTACGCGTACTGGTAGTAAGCCAGGCAACTGCTAATATTATTATTGGTAAAAGCGGTTCTCCGGGAAGAGATTCTCTGTATAATAAATATGATGTTTTTCAAAAATACAGTACGCTTGACGAGTTGGGTGTTAAAAAAGTAATTCCAACATTCAACAGTACTTCGACTGCCAATCAAATCAAACAGCTTTTTTCTGCTGTTGTCAATGATGCTTCATTTCGATCTGACTTACTAGCCAATTTAGCTACCGTTCTTATACCCTTTGGTTATACAACTCAGCTTACAGCCATTAATACCCGCATCACGGCGCTGCTTACTATTGACCCAATCAACATTCCCGCAGATATTCATTACCGATATGATTTAGTAAAAGATATAGTGGCAACTTACAAAGAACTGAAAGATCTTTTTATCCAGCTCAAATCAGAGTGTAATCCGCCTATTGGGTCATTTCCAAAACATTTATTATTAGGATTTGTAGAAGATAATAATCGTTTTAAAGATTACAGACACCAATTTTACAAAGCGGCAGCTTTAGACCAAAATAAAACATTCAGCCATTTTGATTCTTTAGTCAGAAGATTAAAAGGGATTTTGGATAATTATCAGGTAACGGCCAATAGTATTAAAATTACACCATCAAAAACAATGGGTAAATTAGGTTCTAAATCGGTTCCGTATTACTATAATGTCGACGATAATTTATTGCATGCCTGGGATTTTGAGAAAAGCAGCCTTTATAATCATCAGGCAAATTTTAGTTATCACACTACAAATCTGGCAAACAATGATTACATCAAAACACCGCTGAGTTATTGTACAGACGACTATGATTTTTACAGAATTGAAGGTTATTTAAACGATAGTGTCGATGATGTAAAAAGTTTTTTAAACTCAAAGAAAATAGAATTCGGGCTGGATTTTGATTTTTATATTTTGGATGTTACTGAAAATGCTGCCGATTTAAAAATCTTATTCAACACTAATTATTCTTTTGAACATAAGGCCGGTGTTAAAAAAGGAGGAACTTTATTGCTATTAAAATCAGGGACAACATTTATAACTGATTTTGCTATTGATGGAAAAATAAGCCCTGACAACGGACTTGGATGCTGTACGATCATGGGATGTTTGTATCCGTGGATTAGCTCCTTACGCTATATCAATAATTTGTCCAGAAGTATCAGAGGAACTCAAAGTAAACGGGTTGAAATGCCTACCCATTATACATTAAGTATAAAAAAATATTCTATAAATGGTGTTAATTTAATTACTAACAGGGTTTTAGTAAACATTCCCTTAGACCAGATTCTCGCCCGCCGCTTGCATGTAGTAATGGAAACACTCAACAATCTATTCCCTACTGGTCTTTTATTTGATTTTATTGAAGAAGAGAAAAAACTTAGAATTATGCGTCTTGAAAAAGATGTTTTTGAATTTGAAGTTCAGGATATCACACTTTCAAAATCTGCTCCAATCTATACGTTTACAGAAACCGGAGTGACCAAAAATGGTAAAGTTTTCTCTTCAAATAAAATAACCTGCGCTATTATCAACTCACATAAAGCCAATATTTATAAAAAAATCCATGCTAATTATGATCCGATTAATAAAGACGATGACAATTTTGGACGCTTTAATGATGATTGGGATAAATTCGAATATTTAAGAGGTCTATTGAGATATCATGATGTAACAAAATCGTACATGAGATTTCCAAAAACGTTTGAAGATTTCTACACAATACCGATGATTTACAATAATCAGGAAATTGAGGATACAACTGTAGCAGAAGAACTAATGTCTATTGCTGATCAAATCATTAACATAAATGATAATTATAATAATATTTACATTGGCGGCGACTGGGTTAACGGAAACTGGGTCAACCCTACCATGCAGTCTTATTACTTAAAAAATTATACTGATACCGACGATGAGTTAGTACGATTTATGAATTTGAGAACAAAAATTCATAATGAAGAAAAAGTGAGTAAATACATGATTCACATTGACACTACCAGAACAGTAAAAACTTCTGAGTTTGATGAATTACTTAGCCGATATGCTAAAAAAGCAGAAATCTATTTCTACAAACCTACCAATGGTAATTTTATTAAAATAGAGTCAAATCGTTTTAGAAATCTCAATAGAAAAATAACCGAACCTGTAGTTACAAAACCCGTTGTGACTAAGTCTGTAGTTACCAAAAGAAATCTGAAGAAACCGGATGACACCAAATAAAAAAGCTTGAGACTTATACCAGAACTGGCAGGTCTCAAGCTTTAATGGGGAGCTGCTATCAATTACGACAACTATCTTTTCCCAGTATAACCTCTCGGTCAGATACAAATATAGGAAAAAAAATTAAACTATCAAATAAAAATGAATAAAAATTCACATAGCATTCAAAGAGTTTTTTTAGAAATAGAAACACCTTCAATGGTGATGGCTAATGCTATCAAAAACAGCCTTGCTATGTTTGTCCAGGAAGAGGTAATTCCTATTTTCGAAAAACATTTTAATTTGGTTAATAATATTGATAATCAGATAATTCAAATAGAAAAATTAGAAATTAATATTCAATCCATTGTAGGTAAAAATGATATCTCATTTTCTAAAAATGACATAAAAAACCAAATCGAAAAAGAGGTTCAGAAGGTCTTAAATGATTTACAAAAAAACACTAAAAATGAAGATAAAAAGGATTCTGAAATTCTTACAATTTCGCACGAGGACAAAGAACTCAAAACCTTACTTTATTTTATAGAAAATGGCAGTATGCCATGGTGGGTTTCTAATGCAAATGAAGTAGATTTTTTAAAAAAAATCAATTCTGATCGATTTAAAAATGATGTTTTCAGAATCCCGTTTAGCAGGTTAATACAGCAAAAAAAAGTTCAAAACCGAATTATAAATCAGTTTTCAAATGAGGAAATTACTTTTTTGAGTTCGGCGGTTTTAGGTTCAGAAAATCAGCAAAAGGCATTTTCAAAAAACAACTTGCTGCAGTTTCTAAATCAAAAAACACACACTTTTAAAACAGCATTCTGGCAATTAATTTTTGATTTTTGGATTGAAAAAAAACCAATCAACCTCATCAAGTTTTATCATCAGGAACAAACTCAGTTTTCATCGAATAAAATGTCCTTTGAAAATTTTATTCAAAATATAAAAACATTCGTACCGCTTGATTTTACTGATAAACAGCTAACAGAAATGAATACAAGTTATTTGATTTCTGAAAAAGAAAAACCAATTAAAAAAGAAGAAAATATATTAAAACCTGAAATCACTTTAAAAAAAGAACAATCTATAACTGATGATGATTATCAGGAAGATATTTTAGGTTCAAAATCCTGTTATGTACAAAATGCAGGTTTAATCATTTTGCATCCCTTTTTAAAAGAAATGCTAAAAAGTTGTGGTTTAATGGATGAAGATAATACACTTTTAAACAAAGAGTTAGCCGCACATGTTTTGCATTATGCTGCTACAAAAAGAGAAAATGATTATGAACATCTTATGCTTTTTGAAAAGTTTTTATGTGGAATACCAATGCAGCATTCCATACAAAAAGAAATTAAAATTGACGACAAACATAAACAAAAGGCAGAAGAAATGTTAGACGCTGCGGTTTATCATTGGTCAGCTTTAAAAAATACTTCTACCGCTGTTTTAAGGAGCGAATTTCTGCAAAGAGAAGGAAAACTGGACTGGAGTGAATCTAATCCGAAACTGACAATTGAACGCAAAACGCAGGATCTTTTATTAGAAAAAATTCCATGGAATATCAGCATCGTTAAAATTCCGTGGATTCAAAAATTAATCTACACCCAATGGTAAAAATTTCCAACGGTAAAAATTTATAGTTATGAGAGCATTTGACCAACGAAAAAGAAACAATCCCGATAGTGCTACTTTTTTTGGCCCTAAAATTCAGAAAAAGTTAAAAACAGGAGCGGTTGGAGATAAATATGAAGTAGAAGCAGATCATGTGGCCGATAAAGTGGTGAATAACAATGCATCTGGAGGCGGACTTTTGCAATCGAAAGAGCAAGTACAGCAAAAACCTATTTCAGAAACCATTTCTGCTGTTCAGGCTAAGGACATGAAAGAGGAAGAATCTGTTCAAAAAAAATCGGACAAAAAAGAAGAAGAAAAACCTGTTCAGAAAAAAACGGACAAAAAAGAAGAAGAGAAACCGGTTCAGGCCAAATGCGACGCTTGCGAAAAAGAAGATAAGGTTCAGAAAAAAGATAAAAAAGAGGAAGAAAAACCTGTGCAGAAAAAAGAACAAAGTTCAGAAACTGAAATTCAGAACAATGAATTAGAAGGAAAACTGGACAGCTCAAAAGGCGGCGGAACTGGTTTGGATAAAAAAACTAAAGGCGAAATGGAGTCAGGCTTTGGTGCGGATTTTAGCAATGTAAAAATTCACACCGATAGTAATGCGGTCCATATGAGTCAGGAATTAGGAGCTCAGGCTTTTACCAATGGAAATGATGTTTACTTTAATAAAGGTAAATACAATCCGAACTCAAAAGAAGGAAAACATTTGCTGGCACATGAATTAACGCATACGGTGCAGCAGACAGGAATGGTTCAAAAAAAATCAGCTCTGGAAGATCATCCGGAAAACCTTCAAAATCCTGAAAATCCACATTTCAAAGGAAACCCTCCACTTGAAAAAGCAAACGATAATGAAATGCTCATTTCAACCGGACAGAAAGGTCTTTATGTGGCAGAATTGCAAAAAGGACTACTGAAAACGGGTCAAAAATTACCAAATTTTGGTGCAGACGGAGATTTCGGAAGTGAAACCCGAAATGCAGTAATCGACTTTCAGGACCAGAACGACCTGAAAGTTGATGGCTTAGTAGGTCCTGAAACAATTGGTACTCTGGACAATATGCTAGTAGAACAAAAGGGCGGAAAAAAAGCCGGATGTAAGAGCACTGTTACATTTAATAAGGGACCTTTTCTTAGTGAAGCGAGTGCTGGTTTTTTTAGTACTGCAAAATGTCCAAATGTTACAATTACTATAGATGCCGTTGCACAGATAGTGCAATCTCATCATTGCAGCACTTTGGAAATAAGTATAGACCATGTTGGCAGAACAAAAAGAACAATAAACATTGACAACAATGGAAAAGGACATTTGAAAGAAACATTTGAAATGGAAAATCATAAGGACATTCACAAACTATTTTTCACCATGCCGGAAGATTGCAAAGGAATGGGTGACACATTTACTGTTAGTGGAAGTATTCGACGTCATTAATAAATTTATTTTAATTAAATGCCAGCATTCAGCCAAATAGCAAAATCAAAACCTTCTTCTTCGTCTTCCTTTAATGCAAGAAAGGGAGAGGATTTTTTTGGTGTGCAGGCAAAACTTAATATTGGCAAGTCAAATGATAAATACGAAGCTGAAGCCGACAAAGTAGCGGATAATCTCGTTTCTGATAAAAAGAATACTGCTCCGGAACCTTTCTTTACAGCTTCTCTGACTGTTCAAAATAAAGCCGCCACAGAAGGAATTACTCCGGTGGTTCAGCCAAAGTTAAAAGTAGTTCATAATAAAAACGCTGTATCTCCCGGAACTTTTTTTCCTGCTTCGCCCGTTATTCAAAACAAACGAACCAGCGAAATCCAGAAAAAAAATGATACCGAAAAAGAAGTTCAAAAAGAAACTGCTGCTAAAAAAACGATTCCGGTTGTTCAATTAAAATTAGAGAAAGAAGAATCAGTACAAAGTAAAACTGAAACTCCAAAACCAAAAGAGAAAACAAGTACTTCTAAATCTTTAATACAGCCAAAAAAAGAAGAAGATATTCAGAAAAAAAATGCAGTTGAAAAAGTCGAGACCACGCAAAATAAACCCGATTCTGTAAAAACTGAAAGTCCAAAACATAAAGAACCAAACCTTACTCCAAAACCACTGATTCAGAAAAAGAAAGAAGAAGAAATTCAGGCTAAAGAGGAAGAGGAAATTCAGGCAAAAGAAGACGAAAAAGAACTTCAGATGAGTGCGGGTACAGATGCAAATCCTTCTGATGGTTCTAACTTAGAAAGCACTTTAAACAGTAGTAAAGGCGGCGGAGCTCCATTATCCGGTAAAGTAAAAAATGAAATGGAATCTGGTATCGGAGCCGATTTTAGCAATGTTCGCATACACAATGACTCAACTGCTGTTAAAATGAACCAGCAATTGGGAGCACAGGCTTTTGCAACCGGAAATAATATCTATTTTAATGAAGGAAAATACAATCCAAATTCGACAGCCGGAAAGCATTTATTGGCACACGAATTAACACACACTGTACAACAAGGAGCAGCCATCAGAAAAAAAGCGGAACCAATATCTCCAGCTCCGGAAATGATTCAGGGTTCTTTTCTCGATTTAGTTCCCGACTGGATAATCGATCAGGCACGACACGTTCCGGGTTATTCACTTTTTACAGTTATTGTTGGTTATGATCCATTACGACAAGTAGATGTGGAGCGAACTCCTATTAATCTTGTAGAAGGATTAATGGGACTTATTCCTTTTGGAACAGCCATATTTGACAAACTTCAGGAATATGGAATACTACAGCAGGTTTTTGACTGGGTTGAAGGAAAATTAAGCGAACTGGGATTAACAATTGACAGTATTCTGGATATGGTCGAAGATGTCTGGGACGAAGTATCGTTTCCTTACACCGATATAATTGATTTAGTAACCGAAAAATTTAACGAGTTAGTTAATAGAATAACTTCTTTTGTAAGTGCAACTGTAGATCAGGTAATTACCTGGATAAAAGAAGCTTTGATTGGTGTTGCAGAACCAATTTTAGCCGAAAATAAAGCCTGGTCATTAATCAAAAAAATAATCAAATACGATCCGTTACGTGATGAAGCGGTCAATGCGACAACAGTCGAAATATTAGAAGATTTTCTGATATTAATTGACAAGCAAACAGAGCTTGAACAAATGCGTGAAAAAGGCACGCTGCAAAAAACCGCTGATTGGCTTGATACTCAGGTTGGTACTTTCACTTCATTATTAGGCGAACTTCGCGGACTCATAACTTCGGCCTGGGATGCTATTCAGCCGGCGAATCTGGCAAATATTGCCGATAATCTTTCGATACTTGCAGATCAGGCTGGAGGATTCCTGCAAAGAGTTTGGGATTTTGCCTCGGGTGTAGCACTCAAAGTATTAGAACTTGTTAAGGAGTCATTATTAGCATGGCTTTCTTCTCAGGCTGCTACTGTCAGGGGCTATTCACTGGTTAAGGTAATTATTGGAAAAGATCCTTTTACACAAGAAGATGTTCCTCGTACAGTTCCCAATCTTATTAGAGGTTTTATGAGCCTGATGGATGGTGGCGAAGAACAATATGCCCAAATGGTCGAATCGGGTGCAATAGCCCGAATTGCAAGTCAGATAGAAGCAGCCGTTGCCACTTTGAACATGACGCCAGAATCTATAATACAGTTATTTACTGATATTTGGAATTCTATGTCTATTGATGATCTTATTCATCCCATAGATGCATTCATGAGAATCATTGAAAAATTTGGAGAGCCAATTGGGCGATTGATTGCATTTGTTGCAGAAATTATCCGAATTGTCATAGTTGCCATTCTGGAGATTATGAATTTCCCTTTCGATCTCATAGGAAACATCATTACCAGAGCATTAGAAGCAATTGAGGATATTAAAAAAGATCCAATTGGTTTCTTGAAAAATATTCTCAGGGCTTTAAAACAAGGATTCATTCAGTTCTTTGATAATATTGTAACCCATTTAATCAACGGTGTTACAGGCTGGCTTATGAGCGAGCTAAAAGATGCTAATATTCCGGTACTTACCGATTTCTCTTTGCAAGGTGTTATTACCTGGGTAATGGAAGTATTGAATATCTCTATGGAAAAAATCTGGGAAAAACTAGCGGCACATCCTCGTATAGGGCCAGCAAGAGTCGCCAGAATCCGAAGCATGATTAACACTCTTGAAGGCATTTGGACATTTATCAAAGATGTTCAGGAACGAGGAATGGCTGCCATTTGGGATAAAATACAAGAACAGCTCAGCAACCTTTGGGATACTGTTCTCGATGCCGTGAAAAACTTTGTCATGGAACGTATTGTCAATCGAATAACTGCCAGACTTTTGAGCATGTTAGATCCAACCGGAATCATGGCGGTGATAAACGGTGCCATGGCTTTCTTTAGTGCCATACAAAGTTTTATAAAATACTTGCGCGAAATGCTCGAGGTAGTTAATTCGTTTGTCAATGGCGTTGCAGATTTAGCCAGAGGCAATGTCACTACTGCTGCAGATTATTTAGAAAGAACCATGGGACAAGCAATGCCAGTTGTGATTGGCTTCTTAGCTAATCAGGTTGGGTTAACAGGAATTGGCGCAAGAATTGGCGAAATGATTATTTCGGTACAGCAAATGGTTGATGAGGCATTAACCTGGTTGGTAAATAAGGCTGTAGATACAGGAATGGCTATGTTAGACAGAATTATGGGAAGAGGTGCGCCCGAAGAAGCAACTCCATCGGGTCCTATTGCGGGAGCTTTGGCAGAAATTGATACTGAAACTGAAAAAGAAAATGATGAAGGAGAAGTTACTCCTGAAGAAGCCCAAGCTATTAAAAATAAAGTTAATACTGATCAGTCATCTGTTATAAATATTTCTTCAGTAACTGATGGAGGAGAAACCTGGGATTATAATTATGTTCAGCTGACGGCTTATAAAAAACCTAAGAAGAAAATACCTCCTACAAATATTGTGTACAACTCCGAAAATGTTATCGCTGACCCTCTTACTAGTAACAGATCTGCGGGAAGCGGTCCAGGTACATTATCTGGTTGGGCACATGCACAAGCTTTAAATACAGTTCATGATTCCTGGGTAAAAGGTCACATGTTAAGTGAAGAATTAGGAGGAACAGGATCTGCACAGAATTTATCAATAATTTCTAAATCAATTAATGGTTTAATGGAAACCGGACCTGAAAGTTTTGCTAAAACAAAAACTAGCGCAGGTAAAAAATTATATTATGAAACAACTTGGGAAAATCATCCTAAAACTGGCGCGGTAGAAAACTTCGCCAAAACAATTACAGTAAAAGTCGCAGAATATACTGGAAACACCAGAGGTCCTCTTACTTCCTATCCGTTCACTCAATCTGCCCCTCCACTAACTACAACGGGAGTAAGTTTCAACATAAATGACTTAGGCAGGCCAACAATTGTAGAGCAATTTAAGGTGTCTTCTGATTTTGCTTTAGATATTTTAGAAGCTAAAGCAGCACACGGACGATTTGGCAGCGTTGGGGATTTAGTTAGTAAAATTGAATTATTGTACACTTCAAAAGGATTCACTCAGGGATCAAGAAAATGGAACTCAATTCGAACCAATGTAACTAAAATAAACAATAATATGAGTGCTAATACAAACCTTCAAATACAAGCATAATGGAAAAAATAATTAAAAACATCAAAAATTTTCGTCAAGATATTATGGCAAATCCTAATCTTGAAATTAACGAAGCAGAGTGGAAGGATTTTCTTGAGCTATCAGACTCAAGTATTGAATGGTTTATTGACGATTTGAAAAATATAGGAAAGATCACGGTTGAACCAAAATATGCTAGTGTATTAAAATTTTCAAATATTTCGATCAAATGGAAAGCTAAAAGTCAAAACTATTTCTTGTATGGAGGATTTCTCATCAATGGCATTTTTGAAGCTCTTTCAAACCCTTCAACTTTTTGGAAAATAGACTTTTCTTTACCCAATGATGCTAGTGTTCCTGAAAATCTTAAGCATTTTGAAAAATTAAATTGGTTTGAAAAACAGGCATGGGGCGATGATTGGAGATATGGATGCTTCGTAAGAGGCACCAAAAAATTTCCACCAAAAATTGCATTTTTTGACAAGAACTGGTACACTTTAATGGACTTGTCTTTTGAAGATTATTTTAACGCTATGATTGAATCCTGCGCTGTCAAAGGATGGCAGTATTTTTATATTGACTGGCATCAGGAAATTCCACATAAAAAAATTGCTTTAGAAGACATGGAACTGGCTGTAAAGGCACTTCCTGAATTATTTCCGAAAAAAGATTTTACATATCACATAAATAAATTAAAAGAAATAAAAACGATAAACTGATTTTTATAAACTTCAAAAACTTTAGTCATGCAAAAAACATTCTACAAAAAAGAGCTGCTTATTAAAGCAACACAACAAAGAAAAGGAGCAAATAATAATAAGAAAGACGTTGAGAAAATTCAGTCCTGGCTTAATTTATTTGCTATGCAAAATCCAAATTCGGGAACAGCAACGGGCATCGATGGTGATTTTGGGCCTGCAACAGAAAAGGCTGTATTGAATTTTCAAAAATTCAGCAGTTTATCCCAAACCGGAATTGTAGATCAAAAGCTATTTGATATACTGGTATCACCACTCAAAAAAGCTTTTGAAAGTCCAATATCAGGCAATAATTTGAGAGAATTAATTGTAAATGCAGCTAAAAATCATCTCAAAAATCATCCTTTTGAGCTTGTCATTAATAACCAAAGTAATTCTGGCCCGTGGGTGCGAAGTTACATGGATGGAAATGAAGGAACTGACTGGTTCTGGTGCATGGGTTTTGTGCAGGGTATTATTGATCAGGCAGCTTCTGTTCAGGGAAAAAACTTCAAAACCCTTATGCCTTTAACGTACAGCTGTGATACAGTTGGTACAACGGGAATTCAGAAAAAAATACTGACTCGCTTTCAAACGGCAAGAACTAATCCGGCTCTCATAAAACCCGGGGATGTATTCCTTCTGCAAAAAACAACAAATGATTGGATTCATACGGGAATTGTGACTGCGGTTCAAGGCGATATAATCGAAACTATTGAAGGCAATACCAATATGGATGGTTCTCATAACGGAAACGCGGTCATGAACAGAATCAGAAACTTTAAACAATCTAAACTTGATTTTTTTTCAATAGAATCATTAGTTATATAAAAAATGGAAAATGTATTCACTTACCTAAAAAACCAATTCGTATTTCAGCTTGACGTACTTTTTCAAGTTGATAACCCAGCAGAAAAACCTGTTTTAAATCAACAGGATTCTAATGGGTTTATCATCGAATTTATTATAGAAAATAACCTAACGGAGATTGACATTCTTTTATTAGGATTAGCTTTTGTTCCGCATGTTAAACCAGATTTTTTAAGCGCTGTTATTGCCGAATATTTACCAAATGGCGGTGAGTTACCTGAATTTGGTGGCGTTAAGGCAAAAAATCATCGCGGAATTTTACCAACCGGAGAAACAGCGCAGTTCTTAATTGCCGGAAATAACTTAGACGACAGGGTTGCTTTCTACAATTATTTACACAATCAGTCCTTTCTTTTTCAAAAACGAATTATCAGGATAGAATCTGTCCCAAATGGAGAACCTAAATTGAGTGGTTTGCTAAGTTTAGAAGACGAATACATCGAAAAATTCATTACAGGTAAGATTCTGAAACCTCAGTTAAGCAGTATATTCCCGGCACAATTAATAGAAACCCAATTAGACTGGGACGATTTGGTACTCAATTCAGCGACTCTAAATAATATCAAAGAGATTGAGACCTGGCTTAAATTCAATGAAATTTTGCTTCAGGAATGGGATATGAAATCAAAAATAAAACCTGGTTTCAGGGTCATGTTTTATGGTGCACCCGGAACCGGAAAAACGCTTACGGCTTCTCTTCTTGGAAAATATACGAGAAGAGATGTGTACCGAATTGACTTGTCTATGGTAGTTTCAAAATATATTGGAGAAACAGAAAAAAATCTTTCTTCTCTTTTTGACAAAGCAACTGATAAAGACTGGATTCTCTTTTTTGACGAAGCCGATGCGGTTTTCGGAAAAAGAACCAATGTAAGAGACGCCCACGATAAGTACGCCAATCAGGAAGTTTCGTATTTGCTGCAGCGTATCGAAAATCATCCCGGACTGGTTATTCTGGCTTCTAATTTTAAAACAAACATTGATACTGCCTTTACCCGAAGATTTCAGTCAATAATTGAGTTTGAAGTACCTTCTTATAGCGAACGTTTACTGCTTTGGAAAAATAATCTTCCAAAGGGCATTAGAATTGCTGAGGATGTAAACCTTAACGAGCTTTCAAAAAAATACGACATAACGGGTGCCAATATTGTAAATATCATTCAATATGCCTGTCTGAGAACATTAGAAGATAAAAATGAAAACATTAAACTTGATCATCTTCTTCAGGGAATTAAAAAAGAATATGCAAAAGAAGGAAAAATGATGTAAATGAATGAGTGATGATTAAGAACTTTACATCTTAATTCTTTAACTTTTATTTGAATGTTGCGGATTATTTGAGTGAATTATGATTAATTTAGTTATACTCTACTAATGAGTTTTTTAAATTATCTCACATACGAAAACATGAATTTAAATTTTACAAATATTCCTATTCTTACAACCGAAAGATTAGTATTAAGAGGTCTATCAGAACAAGATACAGAACCCATTCATCAGCTTCAATCTGATCCTGTTGTAAATGCATTTGTTGGAAGAGATAATTCCTCAACTATAGAAAAAGCAAAAGCCTATATTGTAAGAATAAATAATTTGATACAGCAAAAAGAATGTCTGTATTGGGCAATCTCTTCAAAAAAAGACAATCGATTTATTGGTAGCGTTTGTCTTTGGAATTTTGATCCTGAAAATGAAATTGTAGAAATCGGATATGAAATGTTGTCTGAATTTCAGGGCAACGGTTTTATGTCAGAAGCCTTAAAAGCAGTTATTGAATTTACTTTTAATACAATGGAAGCAAAAATAATAACAGCCTTTCCGTCATCAGATAATAGTACTTCGGTTAATTTATTAAAAAAACTGCATTTCAATTTTGAAAATAAACCTTATAATAATAAACACGAAAATATAAAAAACATAACTACTTATGTTTTAAGATCCGCTAGTTTTAATTTTACTGCCTAAGTTTACTTATCTCTTAAAAACATCGCTAAATTGATAGAGCAAACGCTCTATCAGTCTTAAATCTTCTGTTACAATATCGGACCTTCCCTGCATTTCCTGCTGAAATGAAATATCTTTTTTATAGGATGTCTTTAATCCGTTAGGAAATGAAACATCAATTAATAAATTTCCTGCTGTATCCGGAGTCAGTGATACTGCCTTGATTTTACCTTTGATAATTCCAAATTCTCTATCCGGAAAATTAGTCAGCTTCACATTTACTGTTTGTCCTATTTTTATTTTTCCTGAATTTAATGCCGGAGCACTCACCTTCCCTATGTAACCATTCTCATTATTTGGAATTATTGCAAAAATTGTAGATCCCACCTCAACAGATTGATTTTCCGACCAAATTTGTAAAAAAGTAATTTTTCCATCTATAGATGATCTCAGTACATAACTTAATTCCCAGTCTTTTATAGCTTTTTTTAATTGATAAAATGCCTGAACTTTATTGTTTTCCAGGTTTATCAACTCTTTACTTTCATTTATATGAGTAGTTTTGCTATTTCGATTCAAATCATTTAATGACGATTTTAATTGCGAAATTGTGCTGAGAAGATTTTTATATCCTTTTTGTGCCTGTAAATAAACTAATCTTTGTCTTTCTACTTCCTGAGAAGAATAAATTCCTTTTTGAAATAAAATCTCATAGCGGTCCAGTTCATTTTTTTGAAGAACTAATTCTCTTTGATTGATTTCTTTTTGAGATACAAGGAGATTCAATCGCTCTTTTAACTGAATATCTTCATAGCTTTGCGCAATATTTTCTACATGATACGGCTGAAGTTTAGTGTTAAGCTGATCTGCTATATATTCTTTTCTGAAATTTGCAAAGGCACTTTCTACATCTCCTAGTTGTACATATCCCAGTTTTGCAAAAGGAAAGGCAGTTTTCTCAATATCTATTGTGTCTACTATACTTTTGAGCAGAAAAACATCGTTATATTTTGCTGAATTTTCAAGAACTGCAAGCGGTGTATTTTTTTTTACCAATGTTCTGTCTGTAACCAAAATTTTATCAATTTTCCCTGATGTCCTCACAATTAGTTTTTGTGGTGGTATATTGGTAGTAATCGTGATTTGAGAATTTATTATATCCGGATATTTTACAAACCATGAAATTAAAAACAGGATAAAAATAAAAACAAGCAAAATGGTATTTCCCCATTTTTGAATTGCTTTTGGAGGATCAGACAAAACGTCTCTTACCTCTTCGCTGTAAATTTTCAGTCCATCATTTAGTGCTTCCATTTAATTTCCTAGTTCTAATTGATTTTTAACCAACTCATAATATTTGCCTTTTAATCTGGTCAAATCAGTATGGTTTCCTTGTTCTACAATTTCTCCGTTTTCGAGTACAATAATATTATCTGCACTTTTTACTGTACTTAATCTGTGAGCTACGATAATGGCAGTTTTACCAGAAATAAAATTATTCAGGTTTTCCATAATCACCTTTTCATTATTGGCGTCGAGAGCACTTGTTGCTTCATCAAAAAATAAATAATATGGGTCTTTGTAAACTGCCCTTGCAATCATAAGACGCTGCTCCTGGCCTCCGCTCAATCGTATACCTGATGTTCCTAATTCTGTATTATATTTATTAGGCAGCCTTTCGATAAAATCTTCAATATTGGCAACAAATGCAGCATTGTTCAACTTTTCTCTGTCAATAATTTCATTCTGTTCAGATTCAGAAATATTGCCGGCAATGGTATCGTTAAACATAAAAGTATCCTGCATGACAGCGCCACAATTTAAACGCCAGAAATCATTGTGAATGTCGTTCAGGTTTATTGCACCAATATTTATACTTCCTCCAACAGGATCATAAAATCGTAACAGCAGCTTCATTAAGGTAGTTTTTCCACTTCCGCTGGCACCAACTATAGCTGTCGTTTTCCCTTCCGGAATAACACAACTAATATTCTTTAAGATTAATGGGGAAGATTTTCCGCCATAGCGAAAAGATAAATCTTTTAAAACAATTGATTTGTCTTTTGGCAGTTCCTTCGACTTATGTGCTGCATCTACATCTTCATCTTCTTTTAAGTGTACCTGAGATAAGCGTTCTAAACTAATTTTGGCATCTTGCCAGGATTGGATGAAAAGCACAAAATTGCTTAATGGCATATTAAGCTGTCCTACTATAAACTGTATAGAGGTCATCATACCCAATGTCAAATTGCCATCTACAACTGCCTTTGCCGAGAGAAATGTGATTATAATATTTTTTAACTCATTGATAAAATTGGCACCAATGGTTTGGTATTGGGCTAATTTTAAGGTACTCAGGGAAGTTTTAAATAAACTAATCTGATTGAATTCCCATTTCCAACGATTTTTTCTTTGGGAATTATTTATTTTTATTTCCTTAACTCCATTAATAATCTGAATTAACGAAGTTTGATTTTGCGATAGCTGATCGAATCTTTTAAAATCTAATTCTGCTCTTTTTTTCAAAAAGAAAAATGTCCATCCAACATACAAAACGGCCCCGATGATAAATACCAGAAAGATTGTAAAGTCATAGAAAGCAAGAATTGCATTAAATATCACAAAAGTCACCATCGAAAAAATCATATTCAGACTCGAAGATGATATAAAATTCTGAATACGTGTGTGATCTGTAATACGTTGTAAATGTTCTCCGGCATTTCTGGTTTCAAAATAGTTTACCGGTAATTTCAGCATTTTATACAAAAAATCTGAAATCATTTTGATGTTAAACCTGCTCGTAATGTGTATAAGTATCCATTCTCTAAAAACACTAACTAATGTTTGTGATAAAATAAGAACCAGCTGCGCCACAAGAATCAGGTAAATAAACGGCATATCCTGATTATTGACTCCAACATCAACAATTGACTGCATCAAAAAAGGCAATATAAACTGAATACAGGTTGCAACCAGTAAACCAATAAATATTTGATAAATCAGTTTTTTGTAAGGCTTAAAATAAGGATATAAAAAAGAAAATCCTTTTTCAGTTTCTTTATCATCATCCTGCTCATTAAAACTAGTATTGGGTTCCAGGATCAAGACAAACCCTGTCTTATCGATTGTATCTGTCCAGGCAGCCAGAAAATCTTCGTGCGTATAAGTTAACAATCCCTGAGCCGGATCTGCAAGCCAGATTTTTGTTTTGGATGTTTTGTATACTACCACAAAATGTTTCTGACGCCATGGCACTATAAATGGCGTTGGCGCTTCGTTTATTAAACTTTCTAATGAGATTCGCATTCCAAGAGTACGCATTTCTATGGCTTCTGCAGCTTCTGCAATTCCCGCCATTGTCACACCAATTCTTGTTATACCTGCTTTGTCTCTAAGAAATTCTCTAGAAAAAGTTTTACCGTAATACTTGGCAATCATTCTTAAACAGGTCGGACCACAATCTCTGTAGTCCAATTGTCTAAAATACGGGAAATTTTTTTTAACCATTTTATGCTTTACTTTCTTTAATCAGCTCCCAAATTCTGGTGTTAAAATTACTTTTGCTAATTCCTGTTAATTTTTCCAGTACAGTAAAATAATTGTCGTTACCTCCTTTTTTATTTTTTCCGCAGCATATAAATTCAATCACAGCAGAAAATCCTTTTTCTCTTTCGATTTTTTCCACTAACAATGCATTTACAACATAATCAGCCATTAAGTGTTTTTCCTTGCTTTCTCCAAAATTTAATTGAGGTGTTTCATATACTGCCAAAGCCAGCCAGTCGGTTTTTGGGTTTGAAGCTACTTTTTCTTTAAATGTCTTCAGAATTTGTTCCCATGAAATCCCCCAGCTTCCGCCATATAGATAAGCGCAACCTTCGTCAACCGGTTTGTTAATTATATCTCTGGAATAAGCAAAACGTAATCTATCGTGCCATAAATCATGAGGGTCAAAACTATTAAAGCTTTCATCAGCATTACCACTTACTATTAATAAGGTATTGTTTTCGTTTGCACTAAAAGTGCTCGAACTTTTACCGTTATAATCTAATTTATAATCAAGTCCAATATTTTGTATAATATCAGAAAAATCACTGCAACCATACCATTCTATTTGTGAGTTTTTTATATTGAGTTTTTTATCCAGAACAGCAACAGATTTTACATACTCAGCTGCTACTTTGTTGTTTAATTTATTTTTATAATGAAAAGTACAGTTTCCAATTTTTTTACTCTGCCATGCAACAGTATTTCGTTTCAGAGGAGATGAGAAAAAGAATTTACTATCCTTTTGTTTAGCAATAATCTCAAAACTGGCTGCCAGAACAGGAACATTTTCTTTCATTCCTATATAAGAAAACTGGATTAAGAAATTGTCTGCATCCAATTGTACCACGTTGTTTAAATATCCTTTATAGAAATTATCATCTTTTATTTTTGCATTTTGCTCAATCTTTTTCATTTCATCAAGCAACATCGATGTTTCTAATAAGTTTTCTTTTTCTACAAAAGGATTTTCCTTATTAGGATTTTCCTTTACAGAAAGAAAATTATTCAATGATTTTACTAGTTTGTTAGATACAACCGTATCCTTAGGCAAATTCAAATTTGGCGATAAAGTCAGCGATTTTGTCTGTCCGAAATTGGATAAAGAAAAAGATAAAAGCAGCGTAAGGAAAAATATTTTTAATGTCATTGTTGTAGTTATTGTTAGAATTTAAAAAAACCTTCTCTATCTTTTTTATAAAAATCCTCAATTGGATTTAATTTGCAAAAATCATCATATCTAAAATCCAGATCCCTATTACTCAAATCAAAATAGGTCGAAAGCTTTTGATATTTCTCAAGGATATTTTGGCATCTTGAATTTAATTCATAATAAAAGCCTAAGCCCTTTTTAGTATAAACTTCATCAAAATTTAAAAGCTCCAATCCAGTTTTGAATCTGCTGAACTGGTCGGATAGTCTACCGAGTAATTCATGTTTATCTCTGCCTGTGAAAACATTTTTTGAAAGTAATAAATCAAAACATTCAACTCTTCTTGTAACGGTGTATAATCCATGAAAAGCTCCAAAAACATCTCGGTAATCCCATTCTTGATTTGTTAAATCACGCATTACTATGTTTTTGGCATCGATTTTGAAAAAATCATTTACATCATGCATTACGTAATATAAAAAGTTATGTGATCCTTGATGTATAAGTTCTTCTATGAAATAAATGATATTTTTTTCTCCTAAAACATATAAATATAACATGCCAAGAGTCTCAATGGTAGCAAAATTGAGAATCTTACAATTGTCGTGCAGATATATTTTTTTGTTAGCAAAACAAAGCTCATAGTAAAAATCAGGCAACTCGTTCTTTATTATTAATATTGCTTTTTCAAGTTCTTTATAATGTTGTTGCCATAGAGGATTGTGTATTGGCTCATTATTTACTAAATGACCCTTATAAGATTCTGTAAGGTATTTATCTATAAGTGGATGAATTTCTTTGATAATCTCGAATTCCTCAATCTCCAAAATATCCTCTACCTTGTGATTACTTTGATAATATCCCAGCTTTGGCAAATAGGCAATTTGCTTTTTATTATAAGAAACTTTTATATTTAATTTCTCTTTTTTGCTAAAATAACCTTGAAGTATTTCGTTTAATAAATTATTCGAGATTTGTTTCTTATCTGCATTAAAATATGCGAATAGTAATGGCTCTAGAAATATGGAATCATTATCAAAATCTAAGTTTTTAAAAATTGCCGAGTTTTCTTTAAAAACTAATATTTTGATGGTCTCTATAATTTTAGTCTGATTTTCAAGGATTAGATTTTGCATATTTTACAATCTTCATTACAACTTATTAAAATATTATGTGTTTTCAATGTCAGCGGATATAGGGCAACTAGTCTTCCTATTGTTTGACAATATTGATATTGTTTGAGAAGAAAAAAAAGTATTTCTTTAAAAATCAAGGATGATAAAATATTTATATTATAAGAAATTGATGGATGAAAGAGATGTTCTCCAAACATTCTTTCAAAATACTCTATCTTATAATGTTCTCCATATACCTCGCTTGCATAATTTGATAAGTATTCATTACAAGAGGTCACTGAAGGAACATATAATGGCCCAACTTTTATTAATTCATAAGAGTATGCCATTACTATATAGGGTATTTGATCTCTAAAGCAGATTTCATTTAAATTAGTCAAAAACAATCCTTTGGGATCACACGCTTTTACTATAAAATCAGGTTTCAATATTGTAATAAAATCGCTTAATTCTTTTTTATCAAATAAATTTGCATTATGAATATTTAAGTTAATGCAGAAATTTTGTTTCACTTTTTCTTTTAAGGATTCTATTTTTTTATTTCCTATATCAGCTTTATCAAAAGTCATTACTCTGAATAAATCAGAATTTTCTACATCATCAAAATCTACAATGTGTATATTTTTAAATCCAAATTGAGCCAAAAGATAAATTAACGTACTCCCTCCGGCACCGGCACCAAATATTAATATTTTTTGTTCTTTTGCTTCTTCGCTTTCATCTTTCCCTAATAAATAATTTAAATATAGATTGCTTCTTGAGTTAGAAATGAACTCTGTATTCTCAAAAAAACCTTTTACCTTTAGCTCATTGTATGGAAATTTATCCAGATCTTCGTCTGAGATTCCATTTATTAGCATTTTTTCAAGAAGATCGTGATTTTGTTTATTGTTTTCTATTTCCAGATACCTGTCGTCATTTCCAACAAAACCGATACATATTTTATCTAATGCCTTATATATAGTTAAATATTTTTTAAAATAATATTTAGTTTTCATTTATGAATAAATTGATTTGTTGTTTATAATAATCTAAGTCATCAACATTATTTAACATGTCTAAATGATCACCTTGGTATATTATTAGATTTCTTTTTGAAGTATCCTGCAGAACTATTTTTTCTGCATCATTAATAGTAGTAATCTCATCCTTGTTGGCAACAAAAATTAAAATTTTACAGCTTATAGATTTCCACTGATCTGAAATATTTAACTTATTATTTACCATTACTTCCTTTTGTTTAATCATTTTCAACCGATTTACAATACTATTGGTATCATAAACACATCCTTCTGCAATAACAAATTGTGTTTTTTCATTTTGTATAGCGATTGATGTCATAATGGTACCCATAGACAGTGATACAATTCCAATATCCTGTATCTTTAAATCTTTCTTACAATAAGATATTACATTTTTCAAGTCTAATGCAAATTCATTATAAAACAGTTCATTGGGATCTATTAAAAAAGGAGAACTTTTCCCAAAACCTCTATAATCAAAAGAAATTACCTTAAATCCCAATTTTGTATAAAAATCTATATATGGTACATAATATGACATATTACCATAATCTCCATAAGCAAGTATAATAGTCTTTGTATTATTTTTTCTTATATTTCCTTTTGGTTCAGATATCCAAGCATAAATTTGCACTCCATTATTATTTATAAATACTTCCTTATACTCAATATTGTATTTTGAAGGTGTTGATATATATTCTTTTTTTGGATTTATCGCAAAAATAAATCCTGAAAATAACATGAAAAATATTGCTAAGCCTGTCTTCATTTTTTACTAATATAAAATACTGTCTGAAATGATTTATCAGACAGTATTATAAATTTAAATATTATATATTGTCACAAGGAACAGTACGCACAGGATCTGCTGGTCTTGAATCATGACAAGCTTCCATAATTCCACCTGCAATACTCTCTAACAATTCTTCTGAAGCTATTGCTTCTGCTCTTTCTTTAAGAGCTTCTAGATTTAATTTCATAATTTTTCTTATTAAATGATAAATAATTTTCGACATCTAAATGTGTCATTTTTTGCCTGCAAGCGCTATATTTAGATACTTTCTTTTACAATTGGCCTTTTGTAAAATACTTGTACTTAAATTCGTTTGATTTGAATTTTGTTTTCTTTTTCTAAACGATTTCTTCAAATCGCCAAAATCAAAAAACTTTTGTTAATGAAATTTTCCTGTTATAAAAGTTCATTTTTCTCAAGCCAAAACTATAGAATGATAGAATGTCCCACAAACTATGCACATCGGAATTCATGAATTCCGACAGGCAATTCGCGAATTCCGAAAAAAAATATTTTTAAGTAGTTAACTATCACCAATATACAATTTTGTTAATTTTCTCGAATTTTTAGATTATTCTTGCCGACATATCCATTATTTTTGTAAGAAATCCACATCCATGCTCCAACGTAAATACCATCTTCCATTATTTTTACTATTATTTTCTGTTTTCTTATCGGCTCAGCCAAAAAAGAATAGTTTAACACAGCTTTCTTTTGTGGAGTTAAAAGAACTGTATTGGAAAAATGAAAACAAAACACCTCAGCAATTGCCTTATGCAAAAGCCTATTTAAAGAAAGCTATAAATGAAAATGAACCTGTGGAGAGAGCAAGGGGGTATTTTTTACTTTCATTATTATCAGAAAGTGATAAGGCATTAGTTTATCTGGATAGTGCAATTTTTTTTACAAAAGATCTTAAAGACATCAAATTTCCTGCTTATGCTTATTCAGCAAAAGGGCATGTTTACAAAAAACAGTTTAAGTACAAAGAAGCCATTGATAATTTTCTGATTGCAGAGAATATTGCCAAGCAAAACAATCAGGACTTATATTATGAAATAAAGTTTACTATAGCGGCCTTAAGATCAGAAGAATTGGGAGAAGTAGATGAAGCGCTTGTATTATTTAAGGAATGTTTTGAGCATTACAATAATAAAGATGTTCGTTCTCCTGTTTATTCTTACCCCTATCAATTGGTTCTTTTCGGCCTTGCCGATGCTTACAAAGCTTTAAACGTTTCCGATTCTGCAACTTATTACAACAAAAAAGGGTATATAGAATCAAAGGCAACGAATAGCCAGTTAACCAATGCATTGTTTACCTTAAATGAAGGAGCCAATCTTATCTTCAAAAAAAATTATAAAGTAGCCCTGGACAGTATTAATATTGCGCTTCCTAAAGTTATATTGCATAAGGACAAAGGAAACACGCTGGCTGCTTATTACTATACCGCCAAAGCATATGATGGCTTGAATAATAAAAAAGAAGCTGTTAAAAATTTCATTAAGGTAGATTCGATCTATACGATCTCAAAAAGAATTACTCCTGAATTTATGGACGGTTATCCATATTTAATTTCTTATTTCAAAAACAACGGCGACAAAGTAAATCAATTAAAGTATTTGACAAAATACATGGAAATTGACAGCGTATTGCAAAACAATTACAAGGAACTGACTAAGAAGTTACAATATGAATATGATACGCCAAATTTGATGCTTGAAAAAGAGAATCTTATTAAGTCGCTTCAGGAAGATAAGAGTAAATCGTATTGGAGTATCGGCTTTTTAATTCTAATTGTACTTGCCATGGCAGGTTTTAGTTTTTATCAATATAAGGTAAAGAAAAGCTATCGTGCCCGCTTTGAAAAAATAATGCAAACTAATGCAAAAAAGGCTGAAACTGAAACTACGCAACAAGAAGTGGATGTTTTTGAAGCAAATAAATCAAAAACGGAATCTATTGGAATAAATGAGAATTTAATAAATCAGATCTTAAAAAAGCTCGCAGATTTTGAGAGTACAAAAGGTTTTTTAGAACCCAATATTACGATTCAGACTTTATCGGATGTTTTTGAAACCAATAATAAATACGTATCTAAAATTGTAAATATCTACAAGCAAAAAACATTTGTACAATATATTAATGACTTAAGAATCGACTATGCTTTGACATCTCTTAAGGAAGATTCCAGATTAAGAAAATACACAATTCAGGCTTTGGCAATCGAGTTTGGATTTAATAATGCAGAATCATTTTCGGCTGCTTTTCATAAAAAAACCGGAATTAAACCAACCTATTTCTTAAAACAACTGGAAGAAGCCTCAAATACAGACACCTAAAAATAAGCACATTAGACCCTAATGCATATCGAAATTCCCGAATTCCGATAAACATCAGGTCAACTCACTGCACTTTATTCGACCACAGGTATATATTTGCAAAATATAACATACAAAAAATCAACAAACCATGAAAACAAACAAAAAAGAAATCAAAAAATTTGATCTAGACAAAATGAGTGTAGCTAAACTAAAAAATTTAAAAGTTATTGTTGGTGGATATGTTCCTGTAGAAGATGATAAAACTATAACAGATTTAGTAACTGGCGGGAACAATAAAAACGGTTAACATATTTTAAATTTATCTTCATGAAATTTCATCCATATATCTTTGCAGTTATACTATTATTTGCAGGTTGCAAATCTGCCAAAGAATCTGTTGTCTCTACAACGCCGATTATACCTAAAAGTAATTTTACAGCTTTAGAATTACAAACCTGGTATCAAAAAGATTATTTGACAGACAGCATTCCGGGCATTTCATTGGATAAATGGTTTAGCCAGAATAAAAAAAAATCAGGCCGTGAGGTAATTGTTGCAGTCATTGACACGCAAGTTGATATAAATCATGAAGACCTGAAAAATCAGTTCTGGACAAATCAAAAAGAAATTGCCAATAATAATATTGATGATGACCATAATGGATATGTGGATGATATACATGGCTGGAATTTCACTTCAAACAAAAATCAGGATTATGTTACCTGGGGTAACTTTGAGTCTGTTAGATTTATAAGAAAATGGGACCCTGTATTTAAAGATAAAACAGAGAACCAAATTAAGCCGGAAGATGTAGCTAATTATAAAGAATATCAAAGGGCTTTAAAGGTTAATGAGAAGGAAAACATATATTATAATAGATGGCTCAGTGGTTTAAATCATAGCGTCGCAATTTTTCCATTGGTAAAAGACACACTAAGGCATTTTTTTCCAAAAGAAGATTATACCTATAAACAATTAGACAGTCTGTATAAAAAGCATAAACTAAATGATAAGACGTACAGACAAAGACGAGAAAGTGATGATCGTGATTTGGGAGCTTTAATTTTTTATATGATGATCAATATGGAAGACAATGAAAGCTCTTTGGAAGCTCTCAAAAAAAGTCAGGCTGAATTAGATTCCATAGTAAATAAGAATCTAAACAAAAATTTTAACGACAGAATTATCATTGGTGATAATCCTGAAGTTCTTGAAAAAGGATATGGTTCCGGTAATGTCAGCATTACTAAAAAAGGACTAAAAAACATTCAGGGGCATGCCACGAAGGTTACAGGAATTATTGCTGCAAATCGTCAGAATAATATTGGCGTAAAAGGTGTCGCGCAAAATGCAAAAATCATGTCTCTTAACATCTCTTATTCCGGAGATGAAAACGATAAGGATATTGCAATGGCGATTTATTATGCTGTAGATAATGGCGCTAAAATCATTAATATGTCTTTTGGAAAAGAATTTTCTGTTAACCAGAAATGGGTTTCTGATGCATTTAAATATGCCGAAAAACACGATGTATTATTGGTACATGGATCAGGAAATGAACGTTTTAATGTTGATGAAAATCCATATTATCCAAGTGACAACAGTTTTGACGGAACACCCGAAGTTTCTGCCAATTTTATCAATGTTGGTTCAACATCATCACGTTTAGACAAAACCTTTGTTTCTGCTTTTTCTAACTACGGAAAAAAAAATGTAGACTTATTTGCTCCCGGCGAACAAATATATACTACCGCTGTTGGCAATGCCTACAAATCAGATTCCGGAACTTCTCTGGCAGCTCCAATTGTTTCGGGAACTGCAGCCTTGATATGGTCTTTTTATCCTAACCTTACCGCAATTGAGGTAAAACAAATTATTATAGACTCCGGAACAACACATAATATTGAGGTTATTTTACCGGGAACAAAGGAAAAACAAATTGCTTTTTCTGAATTGTCAAAATCAGGCAAAGTTTTAAATGTCTACAATGCCATGAAACTTGCTGAAAAATTGAGCAAACAAAAAAAATAATGTCTGATTTTAAAATTAAATGTTATTCAGAATACATCCTTAGAACACCTTTATTTTCATTAACTTCTTACCTCGAATTAATTCAAAATTATTCTTCAGAGAAAGCAATTGCGCTATATAATGATGTTGTAATAAAAGAAGCCATTAATCTGGCATCACCAGAATTAAAAAAAGGATTAGACAAATGGGCATCTGATATTTCTGAATTATCTGAAGACAAAAAAAAAGCTTTTGAACTCACTTTTCTAAAATATTTATCACGAATGTCGTCCCGCTGTACTCCATTTGGTTTATTTGCAGGTTGTTCTGTTGGAAATTTAGGTACTGAAACCAATATTATTTTAGACTCTCTTACTAATCACAAGCGTTTTACGCAATTTGATATGCACTATTGGGTAGCATTGCTGCAGGATATCGCAAAAAGAAGAGATGTTGCCGCTCACCTTAATTTCTTTCCAAACACTTCGATTTATGAAATAGGCGAATTTTATCGTTTTGTGGAGTATAAATATGAAGGCACAAAACGAGAGCATACTATCTCAGCAATACGCAAAACAGATTTGCTGAAGCAAATACAGTTTCAGGCAAAAACAGGAATTACGATTGATGAAATGATCTTTTTCTTAGCAGATGATGAATCTGAAAAGGAAGAGGCATTAGAATTTATTTCCCGGCTAATTGCTTTTCAATTTTTAGTTAGTGAGCTAGATGCCACGGTTACGGGAGATAATGAGTGGAAAAAATTGTTTTCAGTTTTAAACAAAGTACCCAGGCTTCATAAGCAAATTGAGTTATTTAAAGGCTTAGAAAAAAATCTTTCTGATCTGGATATAGATTTAATCCCCTCACAGGAAATTTACGATACAATTAAAACAACCATTAATAAAATCGAAACTCCTTGTGATGAAAAATATCTTTTTCAAACTGATCTCAATATAACAACTCTCTATAACAATTTAAATAAAAATATATCTAACAGAGTATTTAAAGCAATTCAGTTTTTAAACGGTATTCAAAGTCCTAAATCAGTTCAAAATCTGGAAAATTTCAAAAAATCCTTTGCTCAAAGATATGAGTCGAGAGAAATGCCATTGACATTTGTATTGGATACAGAAATAGGAATTGGCTATCTGCAGCATCAGGATATGAATGATCATCATGAAATTCTGGAAAACTATTTATTTAAAGCTAAGAATACCGAAGAAAAAAATCATTCCTGGACTAGTTTTGAGTTTATTTTGCATGAAAAGCTTAAGGATTGTATTAAAAATAAAGGCACTTCTATTACATTATCAGAAAATGACTTTCCTAATTTTGATGCCGATTTTAAAGATGCTCCTGTTACTTTTTCGGTAATGATTGAATTGTATGATGATGAAAATATAGCGTTAACATCTACCGGAAATATAAGCGCCTCAAAATTATTAAGCCGTTTTTGTAATGGAAACGAACAAATTTATACACTAACGAAAGAAATCGTTGAAAAGGAAAATGAATACCATTCTGATAAAATTTTAGCCGAAATTGTACACATACCTGAGTCCAGAATTGGAAATATTATAAGGCGGCCGGTTTTGCGAAAACATGAAATTAGTTATTTGTGCGCTCCCGGAGTTCCGATAGAAGACAACCTGGATTTAAATGATTTATGGATTTCAATTCAGTCTGACAGAGTTATTTTACGTTCGAAGAAACACAATAAAGAGATTCTTCCCTGTTTATCAAATGCCCATAATTTTTTAACCGATTCTCTTCCTATTTACCATTTCTTATGTGATCTCGAAAGACAAAATACAAAGCCAATTTATTCCTTTAGCTGGGGCGTTTTAATCTCACACTATGATTTCTTCCCAAGGGTAATTTATAATGGAATTATAATCTCCAAAGCAAAATGGATGATTAAAAAGGAAGAAATAGCTGATTTTCAAAAAATGGATAAAAATACTTTGACAAAGCATTTTTCAGAATGGAGGGTAAAACGAAACATCCCGCGATTTACTAATCTGAGTAATTCAAATAATACTCTTTTCTTTGATTTTGAAACTCAAATCTGTATTACTTTATTTTTAAAATCTGTTAAAAGCATGGAGCAATTCAGTTTAGATGAATTTTTATTTACCGATAAGTCAATTGTGCAAAACAATACCGGAGATAGTTTTTGCAATCAGATTATACTGTCTTATTATAAAAACAGATCTTAATTATGCAAAAAGATTTTTGTTTGGGCAGCGAGTGGTTATACTATAAAATCTATACCGGAGTAAGAACCGCAGATTATATTTTATTAGAAAAATTAAATCCTGTTATCTCCGATTTAGAAGAAAGGAAAATTATTCAAAAGTGGTTCTTTATCAGATATAAAGATACGGAGGAACATATTAGAATTCGTTTTTTAGTAAATGACACCAAAGATTTACTTACCGTTATTGAATCATTTTATCCTGTGTTTAACAGTCTGATAGAAGAAAATTTGATTTGGAAAATTCAGACAGATACATACAAAAGAGAACTGGAACGCTACGGCGAAAAAACAATTATTGAATCGGAATCTCTTTTCTGGCACGATAGTAAAATGATCCTGCAATATCTTGAACTTAAATCTTCTTTTGATATTCAGGAATTACCGCTCTTGTTTAGCTTTTATACTATTGATACTTTTTTAAATCTGTTTCAATTATCCAACAACAGGAAGTTATTATTATTAAGTGAATTACAAGTTTCTTATAATAAAGAATTTGAAATTGATAAAGAACAAAAAAAAGAAATAGACCGAAATTACAGATTATTAGAACCACAAATACAATCAATTCTCAGCGGTTCTTTTAATACTGATTTTAATGAAATCGCCGATGTCGTTACTTATAAATCAAAACAAATAAAAAAGACCGTTTTAACTGTCAGGGAGAGAATCGAAATTTCTACACACAGTTTTTTAGCAAGTCATATTCATATGATGATAAACAGACAATATTCTTCTAAACAAAGAATGTATGAATTAATTATTTACAATCATTTATATCGCTATTACAAAGTACTGCATTACAAAAACAAATTCTCTCCTGTCATTTAATCTTATGAATAGAGTTACTTACTATTTTTCAAAGCATCCAGTAATTCTACCATATCAACTACTGCATAAGTAGAAGAATAGTCAGAAACTGCATAAGGTAATATTAGACTATTATTGTGAATAATTGCTCCGCAGGAATACACAACATTTGGTACATAGCCTTCTCGCTCGTCTTCTAATGGCGAAAGTAAAGGCTCTGAAAGTCTGCCAATTTCTTTAGAAGGGTCATCCAGGTCGAACAAAGAAGCTCCAATGCAATAACGTCTCATTGTACCAACACCGTGCGTAATTACCAGCCAGCCTTCTGCAGTCCATAACGGTGATCCGCAATTTCCGATTTGTGTGAACTCCCATGTATAACGTGGTTCCTGCAGGAGAATAGGATCATTCCATTGTGTTGCTCTTTCAGAATACATGATATAATTGTTAACGCCATCAATTCTGGCCAACATAGCATATTTACCTTTTATTTTTCTTGGAAATAAGGCCAGGTTTTTATTTTGAGCACCTGCGCCATGCAACGGCATCACCCTAAAACTGTAAAAATCTTCGGTCGAAATAAGTTTAGGAAGTATGGTGTGGCCATTATAAGCAGTGTAAGTCGCCATAACCCGAACAGAATCATCATCGTCTGTAAAACGAACAAACCTGGCATCTTCTATACCACGGCTTTCAGAAGCTGATATCGGGAATATAACGCGTTCTGTAATATCAGAATCGTGTTTGAATTGCAAATCATAAAAGGAGTTTGCCAACCAAAGAATTTCCTGCAATGCCATTTTTCTCTCTTCACGAATCAACGGGTCACTCAAACCTGCATTTAAAATGTTTTTTAAAACCGCAAATTCAAATTCATCCGGCAAATCCTGCATAATCTGGACAATGTATTTGTCTGTTGTATGCATTTCTGACAATTTAGTCAAGAATCGCTCTTTATTAAATAATGTTTTATGTTCAATTTCTGCCTTATCAATATGATGACCAATTTTCATTATCTGCAGATTGTTATCCTTGTCTAAAATTCCTCTTCTAAAAACAATAGATGAAATATGGCCCTCACCCGTTGCACGAAAAGAAATGACAACTCGTTTTTCTCCTGCTCCCAGCCCTGTCTGGTCAAAATCTTCTACAATAGAAGGATTAAATATTGCGGCAGATTCTATTGCATATTCCATTGTGCAATAAGAACCTATAAGCATCTTACGATCAAGAGATATCGCTTCGTAATCTATTTGCATCGCTTCTATTACGGGCCTTATTTTTTCGCAATGTCTAAAAAAAACTGCCGAAATGTTTCTGTGACGTCTGGCAAATTCACGAAGTGTCTGTTCCAATGTTTGTAGTACCTGTTTTTCGTCAAGCTGCATAATACGAAGTACCATTTGTTGAGTCCGCTCATAACCATTCATAAAATATCGTGCTACAACTCTTCTTGAATCTGGTGTAAATTTTATATTTTTTCGGACTACTGATACTCTCATAGATTTATTTTTTAATTACAAAATGTAAGTCTTTTTTTATTTATTTTAGAAATTATTTAAGTCATATAGTTCTAATTTAAAAAAGTATAAAGCTAGAACGTCTTATAACAAGGTTTTCATTTGTATTTTACAACAAGTTAATAATTTTGTTAAAGAAAAAACTTAATATTATATTAAAAATTTTGGGAAATCTTATCGAAATAAAAACTCCGATTTATGCAGCCCATTACAATCCTGATTTAAAATTATATATTAGCTGAACATTTTAATGCTGATAAGTAATCATTAAACTATTTCAACCAAAAAAAACTCCAAAACAAAAAACCACTTCCATGACCAAGAAAACTCTAATTTTAATTGGATTTATAATTTTAAAATTTGTTTTACAATACGTTCTATTAAGCCCGGAATATGATTTGCATCGTGATGAATATCTCCATCTCGATCAGGCACATCATTTGGCATGGGGCTATTTGTCAGTTCCTCCCGTAACATCCTGGATTTCCTATATCATTTTTTTACTGGGAAACTCTGTTTTTTGGGTTAAGTTCTTTCCTGCTCTTTTTGGAGTTTTGACACTTATAATCGTCTGGAAAACTATTGAAGTTCTAAAAGGGAATTTGTATGCCCTTATTTTAGGCGCTATCTGTATTGTATTTTCTTCCTTATTACGGATTAATATGCTGTATCAACCCAATTCTTTAGACGTTTTGTGCTGGACTGCTTTTTATTATGTTGTCATTTTATATGTCACTTCAGAAAATACAAAATGGTTTTATATTGGAGCAATTGTGTTTGCGTTTGGGTTCCTCAATAAATATAATATCCTTTTTTCGCTCATCGGCCTCTTGCCTGCCCTATTATTGTCTGTTCAACGAAAAATTCTGAGCGAGAAAAAACTCTATTTTGCCTTGATTTTTGGACTACTACTAATTCTGCCAAATTTGTTATGGCAATACAACAATCATTTCCCAATTGTGCATCATATGAAAGAACTGGCCGAAACACAATTGGTCAATGTTAATAGGCTGGTTTTTTTAAAAGAACAGATATTGTTTTTTATAGGTTCCCTTTTAGTTATTATTGCTGCCTTATACGCTTTATTGTTTTATAAGCCTTTCCTTAAATATAGATTTTTCTTTGCAGCACTTGTTTTTACGCTTATGATATTTTTATATTTCAAGGCAAAAGCATATTACGCCATTGGGTTGTATCCTGTTTACATTGCATTTGGCGCTGTGTTTCTTTCCGATATACTGAAGTCGGGATGGAAACGTTATTTACAACCTGTATTTATTATCATTCCACTATTATTGTTTATTCCGATGTACAATTTGGTGTTTCCTAATAAAAGCCCGGAATATATAGTGCAACATGCAGAAAAGTATAAAAACCTGGGCATGCTTCGCTGGGAAGACGGGAAAGACCATGCGCTGCCACAAGATTTTGCCGATATGCTGGGATGGAAAGAACTTGCACGTAAAACAGATTCTGTATATGCTGCTTTGCCAAATCCTGAAAAAACACTTGTTTTATGCGACAATTACGGACAAGCCGGAGCCATTAATTATTATACTAAGAAAGGAATAAAAGCAGTTTCTTTTAATGCTGATTATGTAAATTGGTTTAATCTGAACGTACAATACAAAAATCTGATCCGGATTAAGGAATATGAAGAAAATAGTAATGAGTTTAAAGAAACCAGTCCGTATTTTAAATCTTCTTTGATTGCCGGCGAAATAACCAATAAATATGCCCGTGAATACAAAACCACTATTTTTTTATTTACCGATGCTAAAATCAATATCAATAAAAGAATAGAACAGGAAATTAAGGAAACGAAAGATTACAGTAAATAATAAAAATGATTGACTTTAGCACCATTGAATATTTAAAAACAGGAAATCCAAGACAGATTCGTGCTTATGAAGTTCTGATTCAGAATAAGATTTTTTTTAATCTTGCTGAATTTGATCCTGTTTTGGCGGGCACAATTCCGATAAACATTGATATTGAAAACAGCGATCTCGATATTATTTGTTACTGGGAAAACAAAACTGTTTTTAAAGAAAAGCTAACCGCTGTTTTTGGAAATAAAAATGGCTTTTCCATTCGTGAAACTAAAATTAACGAACAAGAATCCGTTATTGCAAACTTTATAACAGACGGTTTTGAAATAGAAATCTTCGGACAAAATATTCCGGTTTATAATCAGAATGCTTACAAGCACATGATTATAGAATACAAAATTTTACAATCAAAAGGTGAAAAATTCAGAAAGGAAATAATTAAGCTAAAGCAAAACGGTCATAAAACTGAGCCTGCTTTTGGCCTTTTACTGGGTTTAAAAAACGATCCTTATCAGGAATTATTGGAATATATGCTCTAGAGAGAGCCGCAAAAATACAATGAGTATCTAATAACCAATATATTAGGTTTTAAAAATTAATAAATAAAAAAAATCCGTTATTTCTTTGCAAAACTGTATTTACTGCGTATCTTTGCACCCGAAACATCGCGGGATAGAGCAGTAGGCAGCTCGTCGGGCTCATAACCCGAAGGTCACAGGTTCGAGTCCTGTTCCCGCTACTACTTGGGACAAAGAAGAAATATTCTTCTTTGTCCCTTTTTTATTTAAGGCTATTTGCCTGTTAATATAGTAGATCAGCCACACCACTTCGTTTATTCTAGTGGTTCGAAACTCATTTTCTGAGATTGTAAAATTTTCAGGATAAATCGAACCTATCAAATCTCGTAAATCAGCCCAATTGCCCGTATCATAGTACCAATTTACCTAAAAAAACGTTATTTAACTATGACATGTAAAGAAGTTCTCTTCTAGTGATAACCCACTTATTGTTTATTTTTTCCATAACAATAACAAATCCAATTTCACTTTTTGGACCATCTGAAAGTTCTACAATAAAGTAACCTAAACTCTTATCTATTTTAAAGTTGCTGATAACAATTTTTCCAGCAAATTTTATTCTAGTTGGATTTAAAGTGTCAAATGAGATACGATATTTGCCTATTTTCTTAGGAAATTTGGAATCAAAAGTGAAATCAGCATTCTCATTATTGCTAATCAGATTATCATATTTATTATCATATAATTTAGTTTTCTTAAAAAAATCTTTTATTTTTTTTTCGAGAGAACTCTTGTTCGTTACTTTTTTACATAAATAAACAAACAGCTTCGGATGCAAATATAAAGTTTCTTTTTTGCTACCAGGTATCGGTGGCAATGGTCTAAAAGTTCCATATTTATAAGCAATCGTATCTATTATTTCCAAAAAATTATGTTCAATTATTTTCTGCTTGACTTCTGCACTCTCATGTTTATCTTTACAGCTAATAAGAATACATAAAATAGTTATTAGTACTATTACTCTATTATTGTTTAAAATTCCATCCATTTTTTTTATAAAAATTAATTGCATTATCTTTTTCTATTATCTCTCCAAAAGCTTCTCTTTCAAATCCTTTTCCATATTCATATAGCCTATCTAACCCATTCTTTTTTCTTCCATGATGAACAAACTCATGAAGTATTGTCGCAACTATTAAAAAAGATGTGGCTTGTATGGTTTCATTTAATTTAGCAGTTTCTAAACCTTTTATCCATTTTAAATTTACTTTAATAATACTACTCGCATCACGTGGCGTTTCTCCGTATTCTGCATCAGTTATTTCGGTTATCAATGTAGGTCCTTCACCATACTCTAATTGACTTAAAACCTCCATTGTAGAGTATCCTGAATAATAAGATAACCATTTAAGAATTTCGGGATTATTTTTTACATAGTTCTTTACTTGTTTAACAGTACTAATTAATCTAGGATATTTCGTTTCATAATCTTCTCCTTTAGGAAATTTTATATCAGAATTGTCACCATTTGTTGCATTCGAATTATTATTAGACACGTTATTATTATTACTACCATCACTATTCCCACCAGAATTAGCATACGACATAGCTTCGTCAAATGAAACCTGCTTGCCATTAATTACATATTGCCCTGTTGTACTATTGTATATAGGAGATGCTCCACTTGGGTCTGCAAAATATACAGGACTATTACTAAATGCATTATACGGCGATTCAGTATAATGTGTAATGGGGTCTATTACTGTCCATCTTGCAATAGAAGGGTCATATTGACGCACATCCATTACGTACATGTTAAGCCCCAGTTCGTCTTGGAGCTCTTTTCCGTTGTATTTATACTTATTGTTATTCCCTGTCAAACTATTATACCCCTTATGTTTCAGACCAAAAGGATAATAATTATTCTCATCAATAATCTCAAGAACGTTGGTTGTCGGGTTTTTAGCATAACTCACCCTGATATTCCCTAAATGGTCTTTGTACTGAAACACATAGGAATAAACCCCTGCGGTATTTTTTACATAGCCTTCTGCAGTCGGGAAAAACTCCAATACATTATCCTTGTACTGAAAACCGCCCAGATAATTGGTTGTATTAACTATGGTACCTTGTGTGACAATCTTTTCCAGCTTCTGCCCTGCAGCATTGTAAATATACTCAATACTGCCAGTGGTACCAAATGTTATTTTCTCGGGCAAATTGAGATGGTTATACTCTATGGCCGTAATGTTTTTGTTTTTGTCGGTAATTATATTGCCATTGGCATCATAGGTATAATCATCACCTGTCTTATTAAAATCATTAAATCCGCTGGTATTGTTTGAAATATCATCGACTTTGGAAAGCTGGTTTGAACTTGCCGGATAGGTATACAGAAGATCGTCGATCTGGATAGGCTGCACCTGAGGATCCGTATCTCCCTTTCTGGCCAGTGACATTATATTGCCATTTTTGTCATAGGTCAGACTCTCGTTATAGGCATTAGTGGTGAGGGCATTCTTCTCGTATATGGCGCTTTTAAGACGGTTCAGTTTATCGTACTGGTACCCATAGGCTCTTTCGATATTGTCAGAGGCAGTCTTCCAGTAGGTCTCTGCTATATTTCCGTTAAATAACGGTGCTACATCAGTGATCCCTGCCTGAACGGTATTGTAATTAATCTTAAAAGCAAACAAATCCACCGGATCCGTACTTTGCTGGAGACTGACTGTTTTATTGATTTCAGTCAGCCAGCCCCTTACGTTATAATTGTAATCTACTTTTTGAAAAGGCGAACCTGCAGTGTTTCCTGTTTTTTTAATTATAAGCTGACCTAACGCATCATAGGTATTATCGGCCACAAGCTGGGCAGCTCCTCCATTAATCTGATGGGTATGGGTGATTAAACGATCCTGGGCAGAATAGGTAAAATCTTCTCTTATTGCCAATTCTGTACTGCCCGTGGTTCTTTTGTGCCTGCTAATCGTATATAAAGTCTTTCCTGTAAAGTCAAGCTTGCTGTCCGTATAGGTATATCCTCCCAAATGATTGGTACTATATGTTCTTACAGGCCGTGCTTTTGAATCATAAAAAGTAGTATTGATTTCGGCCAGCATGGCTGTGGCAATTGTAGGTGCTCTTGTCCATGACCCGGTGGCTAGCGTTTTTGTATTGGCCAGAACGGTCTGCCCTTCAACAGTTGTAGGAACTGAAGCAGCGCCCGGAAAAATATAATTATCATAATAATTTACCGACAGAAGTTTAAACGTTGTCGGGGCTATAGTATTCGTGTAATTTACGGCAACCCCATCAATTGTTCCTGATGTTTGTTTGGCCTCAAATAAAACTGTGGCTGAGTTTTGGGCCACCTGCAGGGTATTTCTGGCCGCAGCACTACAGGCCGTATTATTCCAGCCGGTATAAATGGGTCTTCCAAAAGCATCATATTTGGTAATTAGCCATCCAACGGCATTATCATTCTTAAACGGTGAGAATGCCGGACCCGTAGCCACCGGCCTGTCTAATTTGTCGTATACTATAAACTCCCATTGTTTTCCGGGTAATTTCTTTTCTGCTAACCGGTTTCTGCTATCGTATTTATACTGGTAGCAAAGACCATTTAATGCACTGGCATCTATAGTGGCATTTGCTTTTGGAGGAATTACATAGGTAAGGTTTCCGTATTGGTCATACACATAATACGTATCATGCTTGACGCCGGACTCGTAAGTTCTTTTTAAAATTACCCTGCCTTCCTTATCCTTAAATTCTACCGTAGAACCTGCACTTTCTGATGGGATTGCTGTCGTATTCTCATCATAGGTGATGGTTTTGTACAATTCATTTGCTGCATACTTACCGGCATCCGAAAAAGCAATATCATACAGCCCAGATGATACAGTCCAGATAGCTGTAGCTTTGTACAAACGCACCTCATCGGCTGTATTGGTCTGGTAATCTAATTTGATTTCATGACCGCCTCCCATTGCCCATGAAGTTCCAGGCGCTGCTTGCTTCAACACCCTGTTTAAGGGCGAGGACTCTAAGCTTTTTTCAGAAGATGGATTGGCTGTGTTATCGTATTTGGTTGTGTTATAAAAAGTCACAGTATTGGTTTCTGCATTTGGTTCAAACGCCATATTTACTGATGACGCCTCATATGGCAGAAATTCTTTGATCTGCCTGCCAAAAATATCATAAGTAATATGCGTGATGATGTCTTTACCAGAGTTTGATTGCTGACTGGCAATCTGCTGAACAGGCCTGCCCAATCCGTCAAAATAGGTTACGTTCTGGGCAGCCTGTGCAATGGTTGGCGCTGCGATCTTTGCTGCACTGGCTACTTTATAATTAACCGTCTTAATATAATTCTGAGTATTAGTCTGCCCAATCACTACAATTGGAAACAAAAACAAAAGGAAATTTATTATAATTTTTTTCATTGGATTTTGTTATTGTTTATAATTGTATTGATTCTCTGAAATAATATTATCATTTTTATCTTTTACCAATTCAAGTCGGCCAAAAGTATCATACCAATAAGTTATTTTGTCTCCTTTAACGTCTGTAATCGTACTTAAACCAACAAGCGGTATATAGGTATAAGTTGTTATCATTGCATTTGGCAATGAAGTTCTTAAACTATTAAGAGCTGTAATAAGATTGGCTTCTGTTCCTGTATCAGATAATGTTTGCAAATTTGAAACATATGAAGAAACCTGACTATAGGTGGCATTTTCAATTTTGGCAATAGGTTGTGATTGGCCATATCCCCATATTATCGATACTGGCATTCCGTTTTCTAAAGTGTACTGAAGAATATTTCCTTTGGTATCATACTGGTCAAACGTTATTTTTTTATCGGCAGCAACAATAGCTGCTGTTCCTTTGTTGGCATAAATATATCTGGGCAGTAATAAATTGCTTGTAGATGCATTTTTTTCGTAACTTGTTTTTTGCTGCGATATTTTTACAAGATTTCTGAAATTTTGTATATCAAGCGGCATTCCAACCATATTAGCCGCTTTCAATTCAGGTACAAGTGGTTCACCTGCCATTTCATTATCTTTTGGATAAAAATATTTTGTTTCAAGTGTTTCCTGATTGGAACTATTGGATGTTTGCGATGACAATAGTGTATGGTTAATCCCTCTGTAATTATAGTTAGTTGTTGTGCTTATTGGATTTGCCCCGTTAAGGTCATAAGTAATTTCCTGAGTGGATTTTAAATAATGCCAGAACGAAATATTTGAATAGGAAACAATGCTGAGATTGTCAATGTTTGCCAAATTTGTGATTGTTTTCGGCAGGGTAACCCCGTAACAAGGATGTGGGAAATATATCGTTCTATTGTCATGACCCGGGGCTATACAGGTGTAACCATCTCCGAAAAATATCTCATTCATCATTATTTCATGTCTATGATTTGCTACACATGACCAGTACGGTGTTCTTTTGGTTAGATCTGCCTGTGTACAATTATAATTAACCGGTGCCGAAGCAATTTTTTCATAATTTTTTCTTGAACTGTAAGATATGGCTTCTTTCCTTAAAGCCGTTCTTTCCTCATATTCGTTTATGGTCTGTTTAACAGTTTTCAGGTCTTTATTAAAATAGGTGGCTTTTTTCAGCAGCCCATTATCCCAGCCCAGATTAGACAAAGGTGCATTTCTTATATCATAAGTTCCTACTATAAAGCCGCCTCCTCCGTCGCGGTGAACAATAAATTCATGTTCTTCCCCGCCGTTTAAAAAAGAATCTGATCCGTATGAAATTGTCACATAATTATAAAATACGTTTGTACTGCCCGTATCAAATAATGAGGTGATACTGCTTGAAGATAAGTTTAGATAAGTTGCCGTGCTTATCACACCAAATTGTCCTGCACCGGGAGATTCTAAAATTTTATCGACCCTGTAACGATCAATATAGTAAGAATTCTGTCCTTTGTTTCCGGTTGATTTTAAAAGATCATCTTTTTTTGCATAGTAAAACCTTTTGATTACCGGAGCAGATGATGCAGAAGCATAGTCAGAGGTGCGCTGTACCCTTATACCTCCTGTGATAACATTGGCAGGCATGGTGGTAGTCGCTCCCGGCAGGTAATTGTAGGTTAATTTAGTTGAGGTACAATACCAATCGGAACTCAAACTAATACGATAGGTATTATTTGCTGATGCATTGAAATAGAAAATTTTAGCTAAAGAATCAGTATTAGGTGTTATTGAATAAAAGCCAGTAATGATAGTAGCACCATTGTCTGTTCTGTAAAGTGTTTCGTATCTACTTGCTGTAGTATTATAAACACTTATAGTTCCTTTGTTTTTACCAATGTTTAAATCTGTATCTGAACAATAGAAACCTGTATTGGCTATAATTTGTATTTTTTGTGATGTCGCTCCATTTGTGTACACTGTCTGTGATGAAGCATCCTTTATTTCTTCTGTAGTCACAGCACTTATAGATTGATAAACTCTAGCAGGTTCCACAGTTATCTGGCCATAATAATCATTTGCTTCATAATCAAATGTAGTATATCCTTTTGTAGGATAGATAATTTTTGTCAGCAGACCTATTTTTGCAAAATTCCCGTCAGGTTCTTTATTGGCACCATTATAATTTACAGATTCTAACTCATATGCTGTAACACTAGGTACAATATTGGTATTGCTTTTACCATTATAATAACCCCAATGATCCTGACTTAATGATAATCTTGCCGGAAAGCTGTTTCTGTTATTATATTCAAACTGGTAATTTTGATTTACATCCTTAAACTGAATTTTATCTAAAAAGACCCTGTTATTAGGCGTATTAGTGTAAGTAAAATTAATGCGCTGAATTTCAGCGGCGGTTTTATCTTTTATAGTAATCTGAGATATTTTATTATTTCCTGATGTTACATCTGCGCTGGAAGCAGAAAGATAAGTGAACGAAACTTCCCCATATATCGGATTTGTACTCTTTATTGATTTTATAGATTTCCCTGCCAGATTTATGGTATGCTCATACATTGGGCTTAGACCGCCTGTATAATGCTCAAGATTACCAGCAGCATCATATTGAATGCGCGGGTAAAGCATTCTGTAAGTTTGTGATTTTGATGCTGTATAAACAGATACAGCATCATTATAAGTAAACTGAATTTCATCTCCTTTAGGATGTACTATTTTACTTAAATACCAAGATGAAACTGTTATATTAGGGATCGAATGACCGCCACCTAAAACCCTTTGTGTTGTGATTTCCTGATTATCAAAATAATATTTGACACCATCGGGTGCCGAAACTACAAAATTTATACTTTCCGAAGTTAGCGTGTATTCAATTCGCAGTTCCTGGACCGGCATCAAAGCAACACCTCCTTCATTGTTAAAGATAAACTTACCGGAATATTTTCCAAAATTAAAACTAAAAATATCAGCTTCGCTGTCCACATCATTTTCTCCAATGTATTGGTAAAAGTCTAAAGCCGGCGGAGAATAACGCCCCATAGATTCGGTTATTGAAATTGGAATAGGAAAATCTCCTCTTTCTTCATCTGGTTTATCTCTTACTATCCTTGTAATAACACCGCCAAAATTAAGATTCCAGCTTTGTCCTACATTTGAAGATATCTCATCTACCTTTATACCATTTGAACTGTAAAACATACTGATTGGAACTTCTAAATTTGCTGTTTTGAAAGTATAAAGAGGCAAACTTATATTTTGGGAACCGGTAAACAAACCAACTGGAGTATTTCCGTAAGTGCCTAACTTATATGCTATTGGTGAAGGGGGAATAATATTAGGAGTGTATATATCCGGATCATTATCAACTTGTCCAAAAGTATTTAGTGCTAAAAAACAAAAAAAAATGCAAAAAGTAAATTGCACTAAGTTTTTTAAAATTAGTTTATACATTATAATTTAATTTTTGAATTAATTAACTGATTTTATAACTTTTACAGATTCCGTCTTAACATCAGTTTTGATGTTTATGATATAAATACCTTCAGAATATTTACTTAAATCCACCGCAACCGTCCGACTATTGATACTAAAGTTTTGTAATATACGCCCCGAAATGTCAACCACACTAGCGGTACCTTTCTTAAAGTCATGACCTATAATAACATTCGTATATTCTGTAGCCGGATTGGGAATTGCTTCTATTCCGGACTTTATTTTCTCCACCTTGGTTTTGTCTTTTAGTTTTACAACCCAGAAATCATTACTGCCAATATTGGAGTTTTTATCTTTTGAGGAAGTGGCGTCTGAAGTGCCTGCCATTAGATATCCACCATCTCTGGTTTCAATTAACGTTCTAAGGATATCTTCTCCTCCGCTGCCAACGGTTTTGTTCCAAAGTTCTTCTCCTTTGTCATCTACTTTGAGCGCTATATAATCATTAATTCCATCTTTTTCTTTGTTTACTCCCGCTTTGCCTGCCAGATCTGTAACCAAAGATCGTTTGCTTTCCGTTTTGGCATGCCCTCCTATTAAATAACTTTTATCAGTATTGACAACAAGTGAGGTAAGGATATCCGTTTTTCCAAAATCATATGTTTTACTCCAGAGAATGCCGCCTTTGTTATCTAATTTTAAAACCCAAAAATCGGTTCCGTTACTCACAATACCTCCTAAAGGAGTCAATGCATTACGGCTGTTGGAATTTCCTCCTACTATATATCCCTCATCGCTTGTCTGATGGATTACATAGGGCTGGTCGTCTCCATCTGCACCATAAGTATTTTGCCATTGGATTTCTCCCAGATCATTTATCTTAATGATCCAGTAGTCTCCCATGCCTTTATCGGCATCTGTTTTATCTCCGGATACTGGAGAGGTAGAGTAACCCGCTAAAATGTAACCCTGATCAGAAGTTTGTTCCATACTGCGCAGCAAATCAGCATACTGCCCACCGTAGGTTTTTTGCCATTCAATATCTCCTTCTTTATTCAGTTTCACCACCCAGTAATCCATATTTCCTCTGCTTTTTTCAGATTTATTGTATAAATCTTCTTTCGTAGTTGGCTGAGTTTTCTCCTCAGGAGTTGAATTCATAATTGATGGAGGATTGGAGCTTGAAGAGCCTCCTAGTATATATCCTCCATCTTTGGTCTGGAAAGCACACAATAATTCATCCTGACCGTTACCGCCAATAGTCTTTTGCCATTGTTCAGCACCAGCTGCATTTAATTTGATTACCCAGAAATCTGTGATTCCCTTACAGTTTTCATTTTTTTGGAAACCATTTTCAGAATTTGAAGTTCCGGCCAGAATAAATCCTCCGTCCCGTGTTGACTTTATGCTCTGAAGCAGATCAAAACCCGCTCCTCCAAAACTTTTTTGCCAGTCAGGCTCGCCTTTTTCATTCATTTTCCAGATCCAGAAATCCAAATCTCCATGATTATCGTCTGTTTTGTTTCCGGTTTTATCAGATAAGGAACTTCCGGCCAGAATAAATCCATAATCAGCCGTTGGCTGGGCATCAAAAAGATAATCCGCATGTTTTCCGCCATAGGATTTCTCCCAAATAATATCCTGTGGATAAACAAAATAAGATATAAATAAAATCAATAAGTATAGTTTTTTCATAAGCGGTCAGATTTTGCAGATCAAATTAAATTTCGGTAAATATAAAATTACAGAGTGAAAAAAAAATACTATTTTCCTCACTCGACCTGATATTAAAAAGACAACAAAAAATAAACCTTTACAAATCAAATATTTAACAATTGATATCTGTTTTATAATTGCAAAATCAGGTATTTATACGTAGAACTTAACTTACAATACGCCCTTATTTCTTAAGATCTATATATTTTCGCACTTTTTTAAGATTAGTAATTAAAAAATCATGAAAGAGGGTAGCTTTTCTTTCTAAATAAAACATCCAATATGAAAGATAAAAGCTTTATATTTTCATAAATGCAAAAACACTACTAAACAAAAAAAGCCCCAGATTTCTCTGAAGCTTTTTATCCTATCCAATATACTTTATTTACTTAAGCCATAAACAAAGCATACTTATTATAATTATACAACACCTGATCATAAGGCACCAATTTTGGCGCAACTTTTTCTGAAGAAGCATCGAAAGTAATTCCGTTGTGTTTTCTAAATAAATAAATTTCCTTTAGACAATTAGAAAGACTCTGGTGAATGGATGTTGTAAAAGTTGGGAGTTGTTTATCTCCCACTAATAAATCGATTTGATAATTAGAACTGCTTTTAGAAAGATTGTTCCCGATAATTCTTATCGTAAATGTTGTAGACTTTCCGTATTGTTGTCCTTTATACTGTACTACCATGATTTTATGATTAAAAGGTTATATTAAAATTTGTCTTAGAACTTGAATGAACTAAAGTTATGAAAAAAAGTAATAATTTAAATTTCGGTTTCAAAATTAATACTATTTTTTCTTGTTCAGATTTCAGGACATAAAAAAACCGTAATAAATTACGGTTTTCAACAATTAACTAAATATATTTAATCAACTTGTTAACGAGAGTAAAATTCATTCATAAGCACGATTAATTTTGGGTTACAATTGTAGTTTCTTTTTCAGTATTAATTTCTAATAAAACAGGATTTTCATTTTCATCAAACATAATCATATTCAGGGAATCCAGCAACACGAGGTTTTTAGAAACTGTTCCTTTAAATTTATTATAAGAAAGGTTCATTTCTGATAAATTATGTAATTTTTCAAGCTCTCTCGGGATTTCTCCGTCAAAACTATTATCAAACAAACTTAGGTTTTCCAAAGCAGCAAAATTGATAACCTCCCTGCTCAGGTTTCCGGTCAATTTATTGTTATTCAGAAGCAAAATTTTTAGTGTCTGGATTTTATATAATGAACTTGGTAACTGACCTTCAATTTCATTATTAAACAACGAGAGAATTTCTAATTTTTCTAGTTTACCAATTTCTAATGGTAACTCTCCCGAAATTTTGTTCGTAAAAAGGGCTAAATTTTTCAGCTTTTTAAGTTCACAAATAGAAGCCGGCAGTGTTCCTGACAACTCATTTGATGAAACATCCAACGCTTCCAGCTCTTTTAGCTTGTGGATCGCAACAGGAATTTGTCCTTTCAGATTATTATCATGCAAATCTATAACCACAAGATTTACCAGATCAAAAAATTCTGCGGGCAATTGTCCCTTCAAATTATTGTTGGATAAATGTAATCCAACTACTTTTCCGTCTTTAGCTTGTACTCCATACCATGATGATACTGAAGATGATAAATCCCACTTTATTTTCCATTGCGTTCCATTAGTAGTATGGTACAATTTAATAAGGGCATCCTTTTCTTTGTCTGAAACAGTATCTGCAAAAATATTAAGAGAAAAAACAAGTGCTAAAAAAAGAGTGATAAAACTTTTCATAACAGATTTGGGGTTTTGTTTTCGGGAATAAAATTATGCATTTTAGACACACAAAGCCTGAAATGTCGACAAAGTGTTAATAAGTAATTTTTTAACATTCTTTTTACTACTTTACAAAATGATGATCTTTTTTAGTAAATTTGATCAACTAACAATTAAACCTTTATATTATGGAAATTAACTTTATTGCACTTCTTCTTGCTGCTCTTGTAACGCTAGTGGTTGGATTTGTTTGGTATAATCCAAAAGTTTTCGGAACAATTTGGATGAGAGAAAACAATTTTACTCAGGAACAATTGAAGACCGGAAACATGCTGAAAATATTTGGACTTACCTATATTTTCTCTCTGATGATTACAATGACTCTTATGTCGCTTACTATCCATCAGTCAGGAGCTGTCGGAATGGTTGGCGGACCACCATTACTAGATGCAGCAAAACCGTCATTTGCAGCTTTTATGGCAGATTACGGAACAGCATACCGTACTTTTAAACACGGAGCTCTACATGGCTTTATATCAGGTTTGTTTTTTGCCTTGCCGATAGTCGGGATTAATGGCTTATTCGAAAGAAAATCATGGAAGTACATCTTGATACATGCCGGATTCTGGACAGTTATTCTGACCTTAATGGGCGGAATTGTCTGCGCTTTCGCTTAGTCTAAACTTATTAGAAACCCGTTTGACAATCAAAATCAAACGGGTTTTTCTTAATAATAACTTAAACCGAATTGGTTATTATAAATATTATCTAATTTTGAAAAAATTAGCTTTCACTATTGAATACAACTTATTCTTTTCAAATATACAATAGCGCGTCTTCGCTACCAGTAGAATGGAACTCGCTTACTACTCAAAATATTTTTTTGACCCGGGAATACCTTGAAGTGCTGGAAAAATCTTCTCCTGTAAACATGGCTTGCCATTTTATTGGAATTTTTAAAAATGAAAAGCTTGCTGGTATTGCTTTGACACAATTTATTTTTGCCGAAAAGCTGGAATCTTTTGGCGAACGCGATCAATGTCTAAAGACATCTGTGCGTAATTTTGCTTTCAAGAATTTTGCCTCACATGTTTTGTTTGTAGGTAATAATATGCTTACTGGTCAAAATGCATTTTCATATTCAAAAGAAGTAAACGAAGCAAAAGTGATCAAAGCACTTCATAAAGCGATCAATGAGTTAAAAAAAGATTTTAAATCAAAAGGGCGCAAAGTTCACATTACCAGCATAAAAGATTTTACCGAAAAGGAAATTGAGCCCTTAAAAGCAGAATTCAAAAACAATTTTACGTTTTCGACACAGCCTAACATGATTTTCGAAATCAATTCTGACTGGAAAACAGAACAAGATTATATTGAGGCCCTTTCTAAAAAATACCGCGACCAATACAAACGTGCACGCAAAAAATGTGAAGGAATTGAAAAACAGAAAATGTCTTTAGATGACATCATTAAACATGAAGATGTTATATATGATTTATACTTTCATGTGGCAAAAAATGCTCCTTTCAATACTTTTTTTCTTGCCAAAAATCACTTTCGCGTTTTTAAGGAAATTATGAAAGAAGATTTCCTTTTCTATGGTTATTTTTTGGATGGAAAATTAATTGGCTTCAATACTTTAATTAAAAACGGATCTGTAATGGATACCTATTTTCTGGGATATGACGAAAGCATTCAACGTGATAAAATGTTATACCTGAACATGCTTTATGACATGATTGCTTATTCTATCAATCAGGGTTTTAAAGAGATTGTTTTTGCGAGAACTGCTCTCGAAATAAAAAGTTCTGTTGGGGCAAAACCAGTAAAAATGTATGGTCTCATTACCCACAGCAATGCACTAATTAACAAAAACATAGGCAGACTATTTGATTACCTGGAGCCAAAAACGGACTGGAAAGAACGAAATCCTTTTAAATAATATCTCCCCAGCCACTTAAGGAATTGCTAATTTCATTTGTTTGTGCAAAATATGAATTTCAAGAGATGTCTGCGCGCCACAATACTCACCATCAATCTGAAAATTAACTGGATAATCTGTTGTAATGGTAGCTTTATCGGTTGATATAATTACAATATCATCAGAATCAATTGGCATATTACCTGTTATAATTTTTCCGAGCAATAACAAATCAAGACTTTTTAAGATAACCAATTCAAATTTCCCGTCATTTACAACACCATTCGGATTAATGGTAACACCTGTTCCATATTTCTGAGAATTGGCAATTACAATCATTCGTGCAGGATGTATACTTGTTTCTTTATTTGTTGTAATTGTTGCTACAAAAGGCTCGTTGTACTCTGTAAGAGTTGTATATGCCTGTAACGCATAACCCCAAAAGCCTCTCAAATTGCTTTCTTCATAGTTCTTGACCAAATCTGCATTAAGTCCGATATCACTTAAGTGAATACTTTTTTTACCATTAATACAAATCATATCCATTTCGATGTAATGATTCAAAAAAGCAATTTTAAGATTTTCTTCAATAGTATTTGGTAAATTTAAATCGACGGATAAACCATTGGCAGAACCGGCAGGCAAAATACCAATTATTACATCGTGCTGCTCCATGGCTTCTGCAACCATTTTTATAGTTCCGTCTCCCCCCGCAACAACAATTCTCTGCGGTTTGTGTTCTTGATATAATAAGCGCAGGGCTTTAATATCCTGCTTTCCTGTGGTCTCATAAACCTTTATATTAAAATTATTGGTGATCGAAAACTCGTATACCGCGTCTATTAAGTCTGATTTGTCTAAATCTCCAGAAATTGGATTTACAACAAAAATGATGTTATTTTTCAAAATTTAATTTTTAAAACCGATTAAAATAATTAATTTACATATATAAAAGTACACAATTAATGAAACCAATTCTACAATTATATCGGGGTTATGCTAATGAACAGGAATTAATCGTGATGGGGCATGTCTTTAAAAGATTGTATGATTATGATTATCAGAAGAAAAACTTTAAAAATGCAACTTCAATAATCAATCAGTATAGAATAAAAACTATCAAAAATTATGATGTTTACCTAAAATTCGGTAATCACGAAATTCATTCTAAAACGTTAGATGACGGTTATTTTAAATTTTGTATTCCAATTGAAAAAAAATTTGATTTTGGATGGATGGAATACGAAGTAAGCATAAAACACAAATCAGAAACAATTACCGCCAAAGGAAGTTTTATTAGGCCACACGAGGGAAACCTGGGAATAATATCCGATATTGATGATACTTTCCTTATTTCACATACCCGAAATGTATTTAAAAAAATATACATCCTTCTTTTTAAAAACGTGAATGACCGTAAAGTTTTCGAGGGAGTTGTCCCTCATTATCAAGCATTAAGTTCAGCAGGAAGAAATAATAAGGATGAACAAAACGCTTTTTTTTATGTGTCTAGCAGCGAATGGAATCTCTACAATTTTATTGTAAAATTCACTAAAATTCATCAGTTACCAAGAGCCGTAATTTTATTAAAGGATATTAAAAGAGGGGTCACGGATTTTTTTATAAGCGGCAGAGGAAATCACAATCACAAATTTGACAAGATAAAACATGTTTTAGAATTTTATCCAAATTTAAAATATGTTCTTTTGGGAGATGACTCGCAACACGATCCTTTTTTATACGAGCAAATCTGCAAAATTTTTCCTGTAACTGTCAAGGCTGTATACATTAGACAAACCGGCAAACATCAAAAAGAAAAGACAAAAGCCGTTTTGAAAAATTTAGAAGATTTAGATGTTTCTGTCTGCTATTTTAAAGAAAGCAGTAAGGCAATTATGCACTCAAAATCTATTGGAATCATTAAATAAATTATAAAAGCAAAATGCAAAAAAAAGCAGATTCCAACTGTGATTGAAATCTGCGATTATAAATAAAACTATGCGTTAAAATTATCTATTTCCTCTTGAACAATTTCCCAATCCAGAAGCAATTGATCTAAATCTGCTTTCTTTTTGTTGTAAGCAGTAAAAAATGATGCATCTTCGATATGTTTGTCATAATTTGAAGCCAGCATTTTATCATCGTGCTGAATATCTTTTTCTAATTGTTTGATCTGACTTTCAACTTTACTTAATCTGTTTTGAAGGGCTTTGCCTTTTTTCTGATCCTCGTATGATGTTTTATTGCTTTCCTTTGGAGCTGCCACTTTTGCAATATCTTTTTTCTCAACTTCACGCATATTTTCCAGATTACGCTGTTCTAAGAAATAATTGATGTCACCCAAATATTCTTTGATCTTTTGATCCTTGAATTCATAAACGATATTGGACATTCCTTGAAGAAAATCCCTATCGTGAGAAACTAACAATAAGGTTCCGCCAAATTTTTGAAGTGCCGCTTTTAGAACGTTTTTAGATTTAATATCTAAGTGGTTCGTAGGCTCATCCATCAACAATACATTAATTGGCTGCAATAAAAGCTTACAAAGTGCCAAACGATTACGTTCACCTCCCGAAAGTACTTTTACTTTTTTCTCTACATCGTCTCCGCGAAATAAAAATGAACCCAACATATCACGAACTTTAGAACGGTTAGTATCTGTTGCAGCATCTTCCATAGTTTGCAGCAATGTGATTTCTCCGTCTAAGTATTCTGCCTGGTTTTGGGCAAAATATCCTAATTGTACATTATGTCCTAATTTAATAGTTCCCTGATACTCAAACTCGTTTACCAGTGCTTTGATAAAAGTTGATTTTCCTTGTCCGTTTTGACCAACAAAGGCTATTTTACTGCCTCTTTCTACAAGCAGACTTATATCTTTCAGAATCGTTTTGTCGCCATAAGATTTGGTAACATTCTCTGCTTCGATTACTACTTTTCCAGGTTCTTTTGATACTGGAAATGAAATATTCATAACAGAATTGTCATCTTCATCAACTTCAATTCGTTCTACTTTGTCTAATTTTTTAATCAACGATTGCGCCATTGAAGCTTTAGAAGCTTTTGCACGGAATTTCTCAATTAACTTTTCTGTTTCTTCAATTTTCTTGGCTTGATTTTTTTGAGTTGCCAATTGTTTTTCGCGAATTTCATGACGCAATTCCAGGTACTGAGAATATGGCTTGTTGAAATCGTATGCTTTTCCTAATGAAATCTCGATAGTACGATTAGTCACATTATCCAAAAACATTTTATCGTGCGATACAATTACCACAACACCCGGATAGTTGCGAAGAAAACTTTCCAGCCAAATAATACTTTCGATATCTAAGTGATTGGTAGGCTCATCCAGAAGCAATACATCATTTGATTGCAACAAAAGTTTAGCCAACTCTATACGCATTCTCCAACCTCCTGAGAATGTTTCGGTTTGGTTATTAAATACTTCTCTTTTAAAACCTAAACCTAAAAGAATTTTTTCTGTATCTCCCACATAATTATAACCTCCAAGAAGTTCAAAACGATGTGTATAATCAGACAAATCTTCTATAATCTGGCCATATTCCTCACTTTCATAATCGGTTCTGGTGACCAATAAATGATTTATTTCTTCAAGTTTTTTCTCTACAACTTTAATGTCCGTAAAAGCCTCATATGCTTCTTCTAATACGGTTCTTCCTTGTTCAAAATCTATATCCTGACGCAAAAACCCCATCCGAATATCCTTTTCCTGAGAAATAACTCCAGAATCCGGAGCAAAATCTCTTGCCAGCATTTTAAGCATCGTCGATTTACCTGCACCATTTTTTCCCACAAGACCAACGCGGTCTCCTGCTCCTAAACGAAAAGTAACTTCTTCAAATAAATATGTTCCTCCAAATGAAACCGACAGATTGTGTATGTTAAGCATAATATATTGACTATTGCTAAGATGTAATGGTTCAGTAAACCATTGTGATTTATTAATTTAACGTCTAATCAACTGCAAATGATGTCGATTTTTAATATACGTTTTGAAAGTGCAAAAGTATAACATTTAATTGAAGTTTTAACCTTCAATAATAATAGCTTTTATAATAATCATACAGCTTATAAAAAATATATTATTTAGCATAAAAACACCATACTTCTAACTTTAAATTTCACTTTTGCTTAATAGCAAAAAAATTAAATGAAGACTTAAATCAAATCAATAAAGAAACTGACCGGGCACCTATCAAAAAGACGGTATAGCTTCATAAAAACAAAGTTTATCACTATCTTTACAACTTGTTTCCAACACAATTCCGTACGATTTAACTGATTTTAAATCACTCTTTTTTTAATTTATAACACAGTCAATATTAAGATGTTCAACAAAGGATCTAAAATAAAAAGCATTTTTACAGGAAGCTGTCCGAGATGCCAAAATGAAAGCATGTATTCCGATCAGAATCCCCTTCATTTGAATAAAGTTTTAAAGATGAATGATCATTGTGGACACTGTGGGCTAAAATATCAAATTGAGCCGTCTTTCTTTTACGGAGCAATGTATGTAAGTTATGGGTTAAATGTTGCAGTAGGAATTGCAGCATTTATAGTTTCTTTTGTCTTTTTTGGAACAACAATAGAACAATCTTTTCTAAGTATTATAATAACTTTAGTTTTATTATTTCCGTTTGTATTACGTCTTTCGAGAAATATTTATATCAATATGTTTATTTCGTACGATCCAAAATATGATCCGAAAGTAAAGATGTAATAGCAGCTATTTCTTTTTTTTATAAAATCTTTCGATATCAATAACAGGATCTAATGCCGTTTTGTTTTCAATATAATAAAACAGATCTTTTGCCATTGCAGGCCCCAGCATAACACCACGGGTTCCTAAGCCATTCAATATATGCAATGATGAATATTTGTTATGAGTACCGATTATGGGTCTGCGGTCACGCACAGTAGGCCTCACACCTCCAAAATGAGAAACAATTTCAAAATCGCAATTAATTATTTCCTTAATCCTTTCAACTAATTCTTTTTTACCCTCTTCGGTCGGCAAATCCGTTTTATCTTTCCAGTTGTATGTCGCTCCTACTTTAAAAAAACCATTTCCCATCGGAAGAATAAAAACGCTGGTATTCACAATGACATCCAAATTTAATTCAGGCGCTTTTATGATAAATAATTCCCCTTTTGTACCGTCAAGCGGAAGATCCTGAAAAAATGGATTAGCATGCAGGCCGAAACCTTCTGCAAAAATTATATTTTTTGCCTTATAATTTTTGTACTCTAAATAATCATCATTAATAATTAGCTTAGAATAATCAAATGATTCTTTAAGAAGATAATTATTTTCAATTAAATATTCGTGGTATTTATCTAGTAAAAGAGCCGTATCAACATATCCTGTATGCAAAACTTCCCCATAATCGTAAGGAGAATCTATCCCGGAAAACTTATTAAAAATTAGTTTGGCAGAAAGAAATGGAGCCAAAAGTGGTTTGTCAGAAGCTGCAAACCAATTATTTTGTTCTTCGATAGAAAAAAACTTTCGTAAAATTGGCAATTTAAAATTGACTTTAATTTTCAGTTTAAGCTCAATTTTGTTGTAGAAATCTTCCATTAAATTTAATTGCTCCTCAGCCTTCCAAACTTCGCTGAAGCGCTTTAAAATTACAGGGTTATACAAACCTCCCGCAACTCTGGAAGAAACTTGAGAATTATTATCTATTATCAAAATAGATTTATTGTTTCTAAGGGCAATTTCTGAAAATGAAATTCCTGCCAATCCACACCCGACAATTAAATAATCAATCATTTATAAAAAGGTAAAAATAAAAAACTCTTACTAGCAAAGGTAGTAAGAGTTTTTCTTATAAGTTAATTAGCGACTTAGTAGTTCCACATATTTTCTTCAAAATTACGAATCTTCTCTTTTACTCTTTCAGATTCCAGTAATTGATTTTGTGCATTATCTTTCATGTAATCTTTAATTTCACGATCTCCATACATATTCTCTTCCTTATAAATTATGGCATTAAAACGTCTGGAATTCAAAATCTGATCAAACGAAATTGGCATAGCCGAATTTGTATCATTAAAGGCTTTCGCTTCATGCAAAGCCTCTCTGGCATTTGGATAAAAAACCCAGAACAACTCAATATAATCCTTTTCGTCACTGTTCATTGTATAAACATCGGGAGTTACAGGACAAATTCCCAGTAAACGATATTTCAACTCACTCTGACGTTTGTCAAAATACCAGTATCCCTTAATTTTATACTGAGTAACATCAGCTGCAGTAAGATCTTGTCTCAAAATATATTCAGCCGGAACAGATCTGGTTGGCCCAATTGTCTGATCTATATATGAGACCACTTTCTTTTTTCCAGTTCCTGTTACCACTTTCTTTTTAACTACCCTCGTCTTATAATCATCGGGGTATTGATTGATTAATTCTCTTCCTGCATCAGTTGTATCAACACGTGTCAACGAACCCTCAATATCTTTTATAGATTTTTTAGTATTGAAATAACTATCAGAATAAACTTCAGTTATTTTTCCCTGTTTGATCGCCTTTGTCAAAACATCATACAGAGAGCGCCTGTCAGAACCAATGTTAGCAGTATCAACCGGATAATACATCGGGAAATTTATTTTTTCATTCAAATCAATAATCTCCCAGGTAGTTTTACCCATTAAGATATCTCTATCATCTACATAACCGTAAGCCAAAGGCTTATCATTGTCTGAAATCAGCTGTGCAGCATTCTTTTTCCCAATTTGTTCTGCTGTCTTTGCATTAAGCAAATTAGATTGGGCATTTGAAGAAAAACTACAAGCGATAAACAAAATAATAATTAAAAAAAAATTCACTTTCATCATAATACTTTTTTACAATAAAGTTAACGCAAAATATTTAATTCTATTGTATTTTTCCTACATTTTTTTTTAAACACATAGGAACAAAGAAAATTTAAGATATCACCAAAATAAAAGCGCCCTTACTACAATGTAGTAAGGGCGCTTGTTATATGTAATTTAAGAACTTAGTAGTTCCACATATCTTGCTCAAAGTTACGAATCTTCTCTTTTACTCTTTCAGACTCTAACAATTGATTTTGTGCATTATCTTTCATGTATTCTTTGATCTCACGATCTCCGTACAAGTTTTCTTCTTTGTAGATAACAGCATTAAAACGTCTTGAGTTTAAAATCTGATCAAATGAAATTGGAAGTGCTGAGTTACTGTCATTAAAGGCTTTTGCTTCATGCAAAGCTTCTCTGGCATTTGGATAGAAAATCCAGAATAACTCAATATAATCCTTTTCATCACTGTTCATAGTATAAACATCAGGAGTAACCGGACAAAGTCCAAGTAAACGATATTTTAATTCACTTTGACGTTTGTCAAAATACCAATATCCTTTTATTTTATACTGTGTAACATCAGCAGATGTAAGATCTTGTTTCAAGATATATTCAGCAGGAACAGTTCTTGTAGCAGCAACAGTTTCGTCAACATACGTTACTACTTTTTTCTTACCAGTACCAGTAACTACTTTTTTCTTCACAACGTGTGTTTTGTAGTCATCCGGGTATTGGTTAATTAACTCTCTACCTGCATCAGTTGTATCGACACGTGATAATGATCCTTGAATGTCTTTCAGAGATTTTTTGGTATTGAAATAACTATCAGAATAAACTTCAGTTATTTTGCCATTTTTCATAGCTTTCGTCAAGGCATCATAAAGTGAACGTCTATCAGGACCAATATTAGCTGTGTCTACTGGAAAGTACAATGGAAAGTTGATTTTTTCATTTAAATCGATGATTTCCCAAGTAGTTTTCCCCATCAATACATCTCTATCATCAACATAACCATAAGCCAAAGGTTTATCGTTGTCTGAGATAAGCTGTGCAGGAGTCTTAAGTCCTATCTGAGCTGGTGTTTTTGCATTTAGCAAATTTGATTGCGCATTAGAAGCAAAACCTCCGGCGATCGAAACAATAGCTATTAAAAAATTTCTTACTTTCATCGTGGTATCATTATAAGATATTGAGCGTAGTTTTACCTACTTATTATTGTATTTCGTAAATTACCGGAGCAGTTCTTGGTAATAAATAGCTACCAGCTCCAACAAGTTTAGTTTTAATTTCAGAAATAGTAACCTGATCTCCTTTACCTGCTCTAGAAAGAATTTGTTTACATTGTGCATTTAATCTGTTACCACTAACAACCACAGTAGGCTGTCCAGTAACTTTTAGGTTAAATCCAACAACATCTAAACCAACTTCAAAATCAAAATCAAGTAATTTAGCACCAATAGTAGCAATCTCTAAGTTAGATTTAGGTCCTTTAACAACCCCCATCTCACCTCTAATTGTACCTGTTGGACCAGGAATACCTTTAATTCTAAATGTTTTCTTATCTGTAACTTTATCTCCGTTTGGTAATGTTCCAGTAACAGAAATCGTAGTTTCAGTTCCCTGACCCGGACTCATGTTATATTTACCTGGTTTACCAGCTGAAGCTAATCCCGGAGCACTTGCAACAATTTTGTTAGCATCTACACCAGCAAAAGAAACAGAAATAGGGTTAACAACACCTCTATAAACAACATTCATTTTATCAGCAGAAATTGTAGCTGAGTTTGGTCTAGGTACAACAACATATTTACCAGCAAATTTCAACGGAATGTTTTTTCCGTCTTCTAAGAATGTAAATTGTCCATTGATATCCTGCTCACCAACACCACCTGCAGTTAAAGAGATAACAGCTTGTCCGTTTACAATTTGTCCAGGACCTTGGAATGAAGTTGGTTTTGTGTTTTCGTCATAACGACCTAAAACAACTTTACCTGTAACTTTTTCTCCTTGGAAATAAGCGTTTTTATCTAAAACAACAATTGCCTGGTAGTTGCTATAAGAAGCAGCGGCTACTGCAGCTTTTCCTAAAGCACTGTTATAAACATCAGTTTCTGCTTTTTTAACGTCGTTTTGCCAAGTTGAAAGTTTTGCAGCCGAAGCAATTGCAGGAAAACCTTTAAAGTGGTAGTCTAAGTATTTTTGTTTTACACCTTCTTTGTTTTTTACATCCGAAACATCAAATTTCTTTTCAATTTCTGCGATAATTGGAGCATATTTTTTATCTGTTCCTAAAGCAGCTTTCATATCTGCTTTGTACTTTTGAATTTTAGCAATAATATCATTACCTTTTTTAGTATAACCGTCTCCAGTAAACCAATCGTCGATATTATCTCCTCTGTCCATAGCTTCGTATGGCAACTTACCTGTTTCTTTTTCAACTTCAAATCCTTTGATAGATTGAGCTTTTAAAGTTCCGATATAGTCATAAAATTCTTTTGAAATTGCTTCAACTTTATGAGCAGTTACTGCAGCAATAGCAAATTCTCCTTTTGCTTCAGCAGCTTTTTGATCCAAAGATGTCAATAATGAAGTGTTTGTTGCAACTGAAGAAGCATTAGCATCTTCAAATTTTTCATTCATCAGACCAAAAGCAGAAATAACTTCTTTTGATACGTTCATTGCCAACATTGCGATGAAAACCAGATACATCAGGTTAATCATCTTCTGTCTAGGGGTTAATTTTCCTCCTGCCATTTTTTTCTAATTAGTTCTTATTAATAAATTTAATATAATAGTTAAAAACTAATTATCCTTTGTTACTCATTGCAGAAAGCATACCGCCATAAACATTGTTTAATGAAGCAATGTTTGCAGTCATAGATTGCATTTGTTCTTTTAATTTTGAAGCATTTTCAGCGATTTCCTTGTTAGCATCAGCGTTTCTTGCAGCGCTTTCTAACTGAACTTTGTATAAGCTGTTTAATGATTCCATTTGAGCAGCAGCCATTGATAATTCTTCGCTGTATTTTTTAGTAGAAGCGATAGAATCTACAGTAGGAGCAATTCCTTTAGCAGCTGATTCGAAATTTTTAATACTGTTTCCTAAGCTTGACATTAACTCACCGTCAATTTTAGCTTCTTTCAACATAACATCTAACTTTTGAGATAATAATCCCTGAGCATCAGTTGATTCAGCTTTATCAGCTTTTGGTCTAGCTTGACCGTTAGCCAATTCTGGGTACACAAGTGTCCAGTCTAATTCTTCATCCACAGGTTCGAAAGCAGAAAGAGCAAAGATTAATGCCTCAGTTAACAATCCTACAGAAAGCATCACTGTACCAGTTAATGGTCCAATCTCAAAGTGAGTAATTTTGAATAATGCTCCAACGATTACTACTGCCGCTCCCATACCATAAGCGAAATTCATTGCTTTTTTACTTAATAATGCCATAATAACTTTTTTTTTAGGTTTTAATTTGAAATAGATTTGATTTGGTTATTGAATATTTAATTACTTCTTTTTGTTTCCGGTCACTTGAGTTCCCATGTAATCTTGTACAGTTCTGAAACCAATGTAACTTCTTGCTGAATCTGCATATTCGTGGTCACGAGTACTTACTTGTAAGAAATAAGCAACGTCTTTCCAAGATCCGCCACGAACCACTTTTCTTTGGTTGTTTCCATCAATTACGTTTGGATTCATTGTAGAAACATACTCATATGCATTTGGATTATATGCTGAATCAGTCCACTCCGAAACGTTTCCTGCCATATTATACAATCCGTATCCATTTACTTCATAAGATTTTGCTTCAACAGTATATAAAGCTTCATCAGCAGCATAATCTCCTCTGCTTGGTTTAAAGTTTGCTAAGAAACAACCTCTGTCACTTTTAGTATAAGGACCTCCCCAAGGGTAAGTTGCTGATTCCAGACCTCCTCTTGCAGCATACTCCCATTCTGCCTCTGTAGGCAATCTGAATGCGTTTACTAAATCACGTCCTTTTTTCTTAGATTTAATATAGCTGTTTTTATTCAATGTTCTCCATGCACAGAATGCTTTTGCCTGTTTCCAGGTTACACCTACTACAGGGTAATCACCATACGCTTTGTGCCAGAAATAGTCATTATGCATTGGCTCATTATATGAGTAAGCAAAATCCTTAATCCAAACTGTAGTATCTGGATAAACGCTTACCTGCTCTGTTTTTACAAAGTCTTTTCTCTTACCCACTTTTGCTTTTGCAGCAGCCTGAATATCCATCCAAGAGTAGCGGAACTTCAATTTATTTACGTCAACCGTTCTTAAACCATTATATGATTCTTCGATTGGTAAATACATAGAATCCATTACCTCAGCATAATACTCATCTGGATAAGCTTTTGTATCTTTAATTAATTTTACTTTTTTGTTTAATTTTCTACCAGCATAAGGATCATCTTTAGTTCCTACACTATAGTAGTTATCATACATATATTTATCATATGCCGTCATTTTATCAGGCTCAGAATCATTAAATGCATAATCAGCGATGCTACCAGCTTTTTTTCCTTTTGCATCTCCGGTACCTTTTTGCCCGGTTTCATCAGCTAAAATAGCCAGACGAACTCTCATTGTAGAATCTTTTACCCACTCTACAAATTGACGATACTCGCTGTTAGTAATTTCAGTTTCATCCATATAAAATGAACGAACTGTCACGGTTTTAGTTGGAGCATCTTCTACGTCAGCCAAATCATCATCTGATTTACCCATAATAAAAGACCCACCTGGAACCAATGTCATTCCATAAGGTTTTTCAGGATGCCATTTTCCTCCTGTAACACCAACTAACTCTCCTTTATCACCTGATTTTCCACAGCCAATAACTAGGGTTAACATTGCTGCAAATGCAATAAACTTCTTCATATAAATTTGGGATTATCTATTCATTATTATAAGTCCGTAAACGTATTTATTATTTATTAAAAAAACAACACTACTCACGAAATTTATTTCACCGTTCAAAAATAATGTTAAATAAAATAAAAAAAAAATATTTAGTCGATAAACTAACTCAAAAAATCGACGTAAAACGTTAAATTTTATACTATATAACTTTTTTCTTACTAATGTTTTTTAACTTTTTTCTAATAATTTTAAAATTTTAGAATTTACGTTAAAAATTTCTTCTACAAAGCATTTTTTCGTTGCGCCTTCCACCATCTTTCTGGCAATTCTTGATTGCAAGCGAGCAAATATTCGTCATAAGAACATGGTAATAACGTATTTCTTTTCAATTTATTATGACCGTTAGATTCGTAAGGAATTTCTATCCACCAACGTTCTGTTTTGTCACTTTTATAAAATATCAATTCTTCATCTTCAAGCGGAACAATATACTTGAGATAATTTGTTCTGCTTCCAAAAGGATATTCTTTTGAACGGTAATGATACCCTTCTATAAAATACCACACTATCTGAGCAATTATTACCGATTCCTGAACTGTACTATTATGGTTAAAAATTCCAAAAGAGGAAACTTTATCACTAATACCCGCATATCTTGCCAGAGAACAAATCTCTTTTCCGTTAAAACCATTTGGCTCAAAAGAAATATTATTTCCTGAATCTGAAGACTTTACAGAATTCAAATCAATACTAACCAAATCAGCATCTCTAAAAACCGGTTCTGCCAAAGAAATTTTATTTGAAATTTCCCCTAAACGGTATGCATCAAAAAATAGTTTTTCAATTAAATCAATTTCTTCCTGAGAATTGTAATACGTCTGATATCCTATATTACAATAGTTAAAAAGATTATTTGGCTCATCAATTATAATCTTAGTAAGATAAGAACTTGCCGAAACTGTTTCATTTTCTTTACCAAAATCAAATTTGTTATCTACAGAAACCATGTTTACCATTTGCTCTAAATCGTCATATGCACGATACAAAGCATAAGTCAAATCCTGTGAACCTCCCAGAACTATCGGAATGACTTTATTTTTGATTAAAGCGGCTGTTACCTTTTTTAATGCAAAATAAGTATCCTCAACAGAATCGCCCGCAAGTATATCTCCCAAGTCAGCAATTGAGGCATCCCAATTACCAGGAAACATACCATAAATCTTTTTACGGACAGCGTTCAGGTTTACTTCATTAACAATATCAATATTTCTACGATCTTCTAAAACACCAACTATTGCAATATTAATTTTATCAATATCCGGAAACTGATCCTGAGTATGAAAAGCTACTTTGCTTCCCAATTCCTGTGAAGACAAAGAACTAATGAATTTTAAAATTTCATTGTTAATCGGTTCTAGAAAATCAAATTCCATTTTTATTTCTTTTTAGCTGCTGTTTTTTTTGCCGGAGCTTTCTTAGCTGTTGCTTTTTTTGCCGTTGTCGCTTTTTTTGCTGGAGCCTTTTTCGCCGGAGCTTTTGCAGCAATCATTTCCTGAACCTGGTCTAAAGTTAATTTTGTTGCATCAACATCCTTACTAAGTTCAATTTTAATTTTTCCTTTGAGAATCACTGAACGTCCCCAACGTGCTTTTTCAACAACAATTCCTTCTTCTTCCCAATTGTGAAGAACTTTATCTATATTTTTCTGCAATTTATCTTCAATCAGTTCTTCAACATCTGCCTGAGATAAATTATCGAAATTGTATTTTTTACTTACGTTTACAAAAAGACCGTTCCATTTAATAAAAGGACCAAAACGTCCTACACCTTTTTGAACACCTTCTCCTTTATAAACAGCAATTGGCGCATCTGCAAGTTCTTTTTCGTCAATTAACTCCTGAGCTCTTTCTTTTGACACTCCCAAAGGATCTTCTCCTCTTGGCAAAGAAATAAAAACACTTCCGTGACGTACATAAGGACCGTAGCGGCCATTATTTACTTCGACTTCTTCTCCTTTATAATCGCCTAAACTCTTAGGAAGTAAAAATAAATTTAATGCATCTTCAAGCGTAATATTCCCAATGTTCTGATCTGCCATCAAACTGGCAAATTTTTTATCCTCATCATCGGCTTCTCCAATCTGAGCCATTGGCCCAAATTTCCCTAAACGAACAGAAACCTGTCTTCCGTCTGCATCTTTTCCTAAAATTCTTTCTCCGCTTTCACGTTCTGCGTTAGCTTCAACTTCTTTTACATTCGGATGAAATTTATTGTAGAACTCCTGCATCATAGTTGCCCAGTCAATATTTCCTTCGGCAATCTCATCAAAATCCTGTTCTACTTTTGCAGTAAAATTATAATCAAGTATGTTTCCAAAATTCTTTACAAGGAAATCTGTAACGATAGTTCCAATATCTGTTGGTACTAATTTTCCTTTATCAGAACCTGTATTTTCTTTAAGCTGCTTCTCTCCTACTTTACTGTTTTGCAAAGTCAGTTGTGTATAATTACGCTCATGCCCTTCAAGAGTTCCTTTCTCAACATAATTTCTGTTGATGATAGTTGAAATAGTTGGTGCATATGTAGATGGACGCCCGATTCCTAATTCTTCTAATTTTTTCACCAAAGAAGCTTCTGTATAACGTGCAGGAGGTCTCGAATATCTTTCGGTTGCAGTAATATAATTATTTGCTAGCTTTTCATTTACTTTTAATGCAGGAAGCATTCCTTCTTGTTCTTCTTCATCGTCATCATGACCTTCTAAGTATACTTTTAGAAAACCTTCAAAAAGTAAAACCTCTCCGGATGCAGTAAAAATTTCGCCATGATTATTGGCTTCAATTTTTACGTTTGTTCTTTCTAATTGTGCATCACTCATTTGAGACGCCAAAGTCCTTTTCCAAATCAAATCATATAGACGGGCCTGATCGCGGTCAATATTTACCGAATGACGAGACATATCTGTCGGACGAATTGCTTCGTGCGCTTCTTGTGCTCCTTTACTTTTAGTTGCAAAAGTTCTTGGCTTAGAAAACTCTTTTCCGTATGACTTTATGATTTCAGCTTCTGCAGCATCCATAGCATCTTTAGAAAGGTTCACACTATCAGTTCTCATATAAGTTATAAGTCCTGCTTCGTACAAACGTTGTGCAAGCTGCATTGTGATTCCAACCGGCAAATACAACTTTCTCGCCGCTTCTTGTTGTAAGGTCGAGGTTGTAAAAGGTGCAGCTGGCGATTTTTTGGTAGGTTTAGTTTCTAAATCTGCTACGCTATATAAAGAACCTATATTTTGCTTTAAGAAATCTTCGGCTTCTTTTTTAGTATTAAAGTTTTTTGGCAGTTTTGCTTTAAAAGCTTTTCCGGCTTCATTTACAAATTCTGCTACAACAGAGTAACTTGCAACTGCGTTAAAATTTTGGATTTCACGCTCTCTTTCAACAATCAGACGAACAGAAACAGATTGTACACGGCCGGCAGACAAGCCACCTTTAATTTTTCGCCATAAAACCGGAGACAATTCATAACCTACCAAACGATCCAAAACACGACGCGCCTGTTGTGCATTTACTAAGTTATAATCAATTTCTCTTGGGTTTTCGATTGCTTTAAGAATCGCAGTTTTGGTAATCTCGTGAAAAACAATTCTTTTGGTTTTTTTAATATCAAGTTTTAATTCTTCCGCCAAGTGCCATGAAATAGCTTCTCCTTCGCGGTCCTCATCACTTG